>Ga0114951_10000657_pt1 | contig 46525 bp, 41 predicted proteins | sample AM7aDNAmetaG_FD_88677 | JGI IMG/M metagenome (GOLD analysis project Ga0114951, IMG submission 88677) | Freshwater microbial communities from Finland to study Microbial Dark Matter (Phase II) - AM7a DNA metaG | ecosystem: Environmental > Aquatic > Freshwater > Lake | place: Finland: Lake Alinen...
AATCTGCACGCTTCTTCCTTGAACTGCGGACCATAGATCCTTTTCCTGCCCATACTTGTCGCTCCTTATCGGGAATCCTACAACGAATCCCGGAGCGCCCACTAAACATGGGGAAGTCCACCCAATCCGTCCCCTTTCATCTGTGCGCACACACATTACCCCCCATCCGCCCCAAGTAAAAAATAATTTCATCGCCAACTCCCGCCCCTCCCAACACCTATCGCCTCTTCCCTAAATGCGTGTGCGCACAAACATGGTACTCCACCCATATATAGAAAGGCCCACAATGCGACCACTGACCACTGGCCACCTAAGGAGTCCGCATGAACTTCCCCCTGAAATCTCTCCGCGCCGGCTCCGCGTCCTCGGCCCCTCCGCGTTCCCGTCCCCCCAATTCAATGCCCAGTCTTATGCGACATCTCCTGGACAATCTGCGGAAGCGTCGTTGCCAGGCCCGCCAGAAAAGTCAGGCCGATGAGCACGCGGACGATCGTCAGACGTTTCCTAAATGCCGCAGCAGCCGCGGGATAGGTCGCAAGCTGGCGAAGCAGAGCCGTCCGCTGGTTGACCGAAGGATGCATCCAGCCGGCCTTCTGCCGCGAACGGCACGCGAGTTCCACGATCGACTCCAACGCCGAATTGAAAACCTCCGCACCCAGCGAAAGCGAAGTCGTCGGCGTCTCAGCACCGGCCGGCAGTCGCACGCCCGCGGTGTACTGCACCACCGTCATCGATTCATGCGGCAGCGGCCCATCGCTCAGGAAGGCATCGAACGTCATGGGAACGGTCAGCGGCTCTTTTTCCAGCGAGCCGGCCATATGCTGGGCGGCGAACCAGTCGGCTTCGTGTTCAAAGCGGCGGCTGATGGCGGAAAAGCCCCAGAACATGAAGGCCCCGAGCATGGAGGTGGTCACGAGCATGTCCACGCGGTCGCGGTCGAACGTGATTCCGTGCCAGATCCAGTGCGCGGGCAGCGGATTGACGATGGCGGTGGTGAGCGCGGCCGTCAGCAATGTCCAGCCGGCGATAGCGATGGCGTACCACCAGAGGTGCCGGCGCACGCCGTGGCCGACTTCGTGGGCAAAGACCGCTTCGATCTGGCGGTCGGTGAGGGATTCGAGGAGGGCATCGGTCATGAGGAAGTAGCGGGCGCGAGGCACGAAGCCCAGGATGGCCGCGTTGGTGACGGCGTTGTGGGTGCGCCAGATGAGAATGTTGCGAAAGCGGAGGCGGTATTTCCCAGCCAGGGCGTCGAGGCGGGCACGCAACGGGCCGATCATCGGAACAGTGTCCCAGATACGCGTGATGAGCCAGGGGACAAGGAGAAGGGACAATGCCAGCAGGGGAAGGGCGATGGCGGCGGAATTTTTCCAGAGAGGCTGGAGTCGCCCGGTGAGTTCTTCGACGGTGTCGATGAGGGCGACGGGAACGAGCAGGTAGAAATTGTGCCGGGCCTGCATCCAGACGTACGCGCCGCGCGAGGGCATGTCGTGGGTCGGCAACCCCTGCGCGAGGCGGTAGGCGGTGGAACGCTGGCGGATGGCTTTGTCGACGGCGTAGTTGGCGAACCAGAAGCCGACCCAGGCCAGAAGGGGGGGAATGAGGAAAATGGTTTGGGCCGCCAGCGGGATTTCCTTGAGGAAGGAGGTAGTGCTGAGCCAGTTATTGACGGTATCGGCCCAGCCCAGGAAGGAAAGATGCAGGCAGGTGAAGATGATGGTGGCCCAGCGGGCGGTGTTAAGAATTTTATCCATGCGGCCAGAGACGAGGGTGGAGTTGGCGGCGGAGTTGTGCAGAGCGCGGACGGCCCAGCGTGCACGCTGGAGGATCATCAGGACGAGAAAAAGATGGGTTGAGGCGATGATCAGGAGGGTCAGGGCCGGGGAGAGTGAGGAGGGGACGTTCGGGAGGATGGAGGTGGCCGATTCACTGCCGGGAAGTGTGACGGGCGCGTAATACATGACGACGATGAGGAGAATGATGACGTGGAGTGGGACCATGGGATCCTTTGTGGGGGAGTGGGCAGCGGTCAAGCAGCATTCAAGGATATCGATTGGAAGGGGGAGGGGGAAGCGGGTGTTGCGGTGTTGCGTGAGGGCGTCGGGGAATGATGCTTTTTTGCATCAGACGGTACGCGTGACGGAAGGGGTGGTAAGGCGGATTGGCGGGGGAGCGATAAAATCGTCCCGCAGGCAGGTCACAGGGTCGAGAAGTCCGGAATATTGCGTCATTAGGGGAGTGATGCATTTCTGGCACTGCCTTTGTTAGTACATCCTTCGGAGCGACAAGCGATGCGTGGCAGTAAGCATCGCAATGAGAGAAAAGGAATCGATCATGGACGAAACAACGTTTCAAACCAAGCTTGGGGAGTTGATGGGCGAGATCGCGACTTTGCCTGCCGGGGAACGGGAGAAACTGGAATCGCTGGCGAAAGAGACGCAGGATCGCCATGCGCAACTGCGCAAGAGCATCAACTCGCTGCAGGAGTCTCTGGACTGGCTGCGGCTGAGCGTGAAGTACCTGGTATTCGATCTGGAAGCGACGCGGCGCGAAAACAATTACCTTCGGCAGATGCTGGAGAGTAATTCCGAGGAAGGCAATTAATTCTGAGAGAGGCAACCCTCACGCGCCAGGGGCGGTGAGGGATTAGCCCGCGGCGACGGCGCTCGACGGACCAGTCGACGCCCCGGCGCCCCGGGCTTCGGAGGTAGAGAGAGCTCCGATCTGAGGGAAAGCAACCGGCGGCCTGCAAGGGTCGCCGGTTGTGTTTTTGCGCTGGGGGGAGTTCGTCAAGGAGGCGGATAACGACGGGGGGCGGGGGATATCGTATAATGCGGGACTGTCGATGTGCAGAGGGGTCTTGTGGGATGCGCTATGTGGCGTGTTCGCCCTCGGGAATAAATGACGGCTGCCGGGATTGTGCAGTCGTGTTACATGGAAGGGTATGCCATGAAGTTGCCGTATTTCACAGCGGAGTTGCCGGGGATCGGGGGATTGATCAAGCAGCATGTGAACGATTTCATTGTTGAGGAAGTGCCGCTGTATGAGCCGGAGGGGGTAGGCACGCACTGTTATTTCAAGATAGAGAAGCGCGGGTATTCGACGATGGAAGCGGTGCGGCTGGTGGCGCGGGCGCTGGGGATGAAGACGATGGACATCGGGTGTGCGGGATTGAAGGACACGCGGGCGGTGACGCAGCAGTGGCTTTCGGCCGAGCATGTGGAGTCGGCACGGATTCGGGCGCTGGAGTTGCCGCCGGGATTGAAGGTGGTGGCGATCACGCGGCATCGGAACAAGATCAAGATGGGGCATTTGGCGGGGAACCGGTTCAAGATCAAGGTGCGGAATCCGGAGTGGGGGCGTGCGGGGGCGACGATGGATGAGACGCGGAAGCGGACGGAGGCGATCATCGAGTCGCTGTCGAAGACGGGGGTGCCGAACTTTTTTGGGCCGCAACGCTTCGGGCTGCGGAAGGACAATCATCTGCTGGGGTTGGCGCTGTTGACGGAGAATCACAAGGATTTTGCGGATCGTTTTCTGGGGGATCCGGACGATTCGGTGGATCACGGTGATGTGCTGCTGGCGCGGCAGCATTATGCGAAGGGGCGGTTGGATGAGGCGCTGGCGGCATGGCCGGGGCACTTGGGGAACGAGCGGCGGGCGCTTTCGGCGATGGTGAGGGGGAAAGGCAATCCGAAGCGGGCGTCGTTCGCGGTGGACATGAAGTTGAAGCAGTTGCTGGTGTCGGCATTGCAGAGTTCTTTGTTCAACCAGGTATTGATGCGGCGGTTGCCGAAGATGGCGGTGCTGCTGCCGGGGGATCTGTGCTGGAAGCATGACAATGGGTCGGTGTTTCGGCTGGGGGATTCGCCGGACGATGCGATGAAGGAGCAGCCGCGGGCGGATGCGCACGAGATTTCGCCTTCGGGACCAATGTACGGGTGGAAGATGACCGAGGCGAGCAGCGTGGTGAAGGTGATGGAGGATGAGGTGCTGTCGAAGTCGGGGCTGACGCTGGCGGGATTTCAGGGGCCGTTCGGGAGCCACGGGGCGCGGCGGTCGATGCGGTTTTTTCCGAAGGATGTGCAGATCGAGACGGGGACGGATGAGCGCGGGCCGTTTCTGTTGTTTGAGTTCACGCTGCCGTCGGGGAGCTATGCGACGGTGCTGCTGGGAGAGGTGATGAAGGAAGATGTGCTGGTGGATTAGTCAGTTGTCAGTGGTCAGTGGAGTAGACGGTAGGCGGCGAAACGATGACATCTTTACAAGCTGAGAACTCGCAACCCCTGTTGGAATATGGACTGGCTTTGCGCAAGAGGAGCAAATTGCGAATGGCAGTCATGGTGGGGGCAGTGCTGGTGGGAAGTATTTGGTTGCTGGGGGGGATCGGAGTTGCGTGGGCGTATTATAATTACAATCGCTATGCGGAAAAGCCAATTCCATTCTCATGGGGAGTCGTGCTGGAGATCGGCAGATTCTTCTGCATCGCATCTTTGATTTTCGTTGGACTTGCGCTATTGATGCTCAGGCGAAACGGAGCGATCTGGACTCTGCTTAGCGCAGCGCTCCTCGGCACCGGATTTATGGTACTTCCCCTGGTTCGAGTTGTATTGACGAAGTCGTCTGTGCCACACAATAGGGTCGCAGAAATAATCCTTGGGGTCATTTGCATTATCCATTTTGTGTGGGGAGCCTGCATTCTTGGGCTTCTTTATAGATCGCGTACTAATGGGACCACAGATTGCGTGGTCGGTCACTGAAGGACAATGGGGTTCAAACCCTCCCTGCCTGGGGAATGGGTGCGTTTGTCTCGGGCGAGGTATTGTTTGCGGGCGGCTTTGCAGGTGGCGGGGTGGGTTGGAGTTGGGTGGCGGCTTGGGTGGCGGCGGGGGTGGCGGCGGGGGTGGGGAGGTCGAGGTGATCGGTGAGTTCGAAGGTGCCGCGGGTCTTGAGATTCCGGTAGACGCTGACTTTGAATTCGGTGTCGGAGGCGGCGACGATGAGGAATGCATCGTATTTCCAACTCTTGGTTTCGCCGCGGGCCTGGGCCGAGTCGATCTGCCAGATCGAGGTGTTGGGCATCTGGAAGCGTGAGTAGCGATGGGTGTGGCCGCAGAAGTAGGCTGTGACGTGATTGTCGGCGAGAGTTTTGACGAAGGCATCACGGTGTTCGACCTTGGCATTGAGCGAGGACTCGGCGTGGCGCTCGGAGTTGACTTTGGGTTCGAGCCGAGACCAGTCCTGGTCGGCCTGGGGAAAGGCGGGTTCGTGGCCGACGACGATCTTCCAGGGTTGGGTGGATTTTTTGAGATCGGCATCGAGCCACTGGTTGAGGGCCGGGACGACGTCTTCGCGGGATTTGAAATCGGCATCGCGGGTCTTGGTGCCATCCCAATATTCGTTGATGACGGCGATGTGGACGGGTCCGGCGTCGAAGGAGTAGGTGGATTCCGCGGCGCCTGGGGGGCCGGGGGTGAAGGCGGAGATGTGCGGGGGGAATAGGGCAGGCAACTCTTTGGCGAGATAATTGCGAAGGTAGGTCATGGAGGTCTTGTTGGCGTCGTGGTTGCCGACGACGGGGAACCAGGGAATGTTCTTGCCGATGGTCTTGGCGATTTCGGTGCGGACGAGGTCGGGCGGGTCGATGTCGCCGGGGGTGATGACGAAGGTGCCGGGGCCATCGGGGAGGGCTTTGGCGCTTTTGAGGAGGGTGGTGAAGCCGGGGTAATTGCGGCAGTCGCCGAGGACGAGGAAACGGACGGGCTCGGAGGCGCGGGAAGTGGCGGAGATGCAGAGCGCGGCGAGGAACGCGAGGAACGAGGCCTGTAGTGGGTGTTTCATGGAGCGGCTCCGGCAAGGGGTCGCGAGAGACAGGTAGCGGTAGTTTACCGCGGGGTCGTGCAGCGACGCTCAGATTTCTGCATCCGGCGGAGGGGTGCCTTTGCCTTCGGCGATATATTTTTTACGGGCGGCTTTGTAGGCGGCGGGGTCGAGGGATTCGTCGGAGCGCGCGGGGTCGTCGGGGCTTTGGGGTTTTTCGCGCCACCAGGGTTTGTACTGGCCGCAGATGCGGGTGTGGATCTTTTCGAGCATAGGAACGCACCAGCCGCATCCGGTGCCGGCGGAGAGGCATTCCGAGATTTGCGAGGCGGCCTGAGGTTTCTCGATCAGGCAAAAATTTTCGATCTTCCGCAGCGAGACGTGAAAGCAGAAACAGACCGTGTCATCGGGTTTCAGAGGCATGCCTTATTGTATGTGCCTACTTGGTTGGGGGCTGGATGACGGGTTTCTTGGTGACCGGTTTCTTGGGTGGCGATTTTTTGGTGGTTGGCTCGGTGGCGGCAGGTTCTGTGGTGGCCGGCGTCGCGGGGACGACGAACTCTGTGTTGGTGGCAATCATGACGATGTTGTGGAGCATGGGCAGGGCGGTTTCGGGCTGGTAGCCGGCGATCCATGTGTGGCTGCCAAGGAGGCCGGAGTGAACATCCTGTTCCGACAGGAGGATGCCCCAGTGTTTGCCGACGGCGACGCCATTCATAAGCGGGCCGGTCGGCTTTTGGCCTTTGAATTGTTTGATGACAGGGCCGCGGTATTCGAAATCCCTGATGGGGTCGGGGACTTTGCCGGTGAAGAGGGGATCGTCGGCGGGGAGGGGTTGGAGATTGCCCAGGTCGAGGGTCTTGACGAGATCGGCGGCGGTTTGTGCGAACGCGGGCGCGCCACCGGCGGAATCGATCAGCAGGACGCCGCCCTTTTCCACGAAGGCTTTCATGGCGGCCACATCTTCGGCAGCAAAGGTGACGCGAGCGGTGCCGGTGAGGTGAACGAAGGGGGTCTTGGCGGGATCAAGCTCCGCGGCCTTGACGGGTTGGACGGTGACGCCGGTGGACCAATCGGCCTTGGCGATACGTGCGAAGCGGGTCCAGGCGCCGGGCTCGGGATCCCAGTTGCCGGCGTACTGGAGGCGGCCGACGGTGAGGGAATGTTTCTCTTCGCCGCCGGTGGGCGTGAGAGGCTGAAGGCGTGCGCGAAGTTTGGCCTTGCCGGAGGCGTAGAAATAAATGTTGGAGGGGATCTGGAAGGCCAGCTTGTTATCGAAGGTCTTGCATTGCCAGGCGGCGCCCATGTCCATGGTGCTGTGGATCCAGAGTTCGCGGGAACCGTTGCTGAGGCCAAAGAGGGGCGGCGGATTTTTAATGTCGTAGAAGACATTGTAGGCGGGGTGGTCTTTGGGGAGCAGGCGCATTTCGTAGACGTTGTTGGCGAGAAGGGTGGCGTATTTTTTGATGGCGGCAGTAAAGGTGTCGTTGCCGCCGTCAGCGTTGGAAAAGATGAGTCCGCCGCCGTCGACGAAGGCGCGAAGCTTGGCGAGTTGCTCGGGGGTGAACTTCGGATCCTTGGAGCCGGTGATCATGAGGATCGGTGCGTCGAGCCATTCATCGCCGGGGACCTGAAGGTTGACGATCTGCCAGTTCAGAGGGCGTTCAAAGGTCTTGGAGGCCCAGTGGGTGAAGTTGGCGGTGTCGCGGTAGCGGGCGTTCCAGGGGCCGTCATATTGGAGCTTGTTGAAGAGGATGGGATTTCGTCCGCGGGCCAGCGTGAGGAGGGCGTAGGCGGTGCCGACGTTGGCGCTGACAGCGACTCCATTTCCGTAGCGCCAGGATCCCTCAGGCGTTTGGCTGGCCAGCAGGGTGGCGGCGACTTCGCGATACCAGTCGGTCTTGTCGAAATATTTGTAGCCGCTGGCGAGCCCGACGCGTTCGATGCCGTAGAGGTAGTAATTGTTGGGCAGAAGCGGATCGAGCTGTTCGGTGAACATTTTGAGCCCGTTGGCGATATTGGGGTCGGTCCGCGGTTCGAGGCGGGCGGCGGTATCCAGGAATTCCTGGGTGATGTAGAGAGACGCGAGCCCGGCGGCGGTCATGGTGCGGGTCTGCAGGGCGGTGGCGGAATAGAGGATGCCGGGGCTTTTGGGATCGGTGTAGTCGCGAGCGCGGATCGGTTCGTTGATGGGGACGTTGTAGGTCCAGCCCCCGGCTTTGCACTGGAGATAACGCCAGACGGCATCCTGGACGTTCCAGTATTCGCTGCTGACGGATACGCCGGCATCGGCGGCAGCCCAGATGCCGAGGAGGGCGTACTGGGAATTGGAATTGTCCCACTGCCAGGAGAAGCGCAAGTTTTTGCCGCGGTAGGGAAGCTTGAAGAGGGTCATTAGCGCGGGAAGCGGAGGGTTGTTTTCCTTTTTGGTGGAATAGCCGTAGATCGCATTTTGGTCCAGGATCGAGATGAGTTGGTCTTTGGCGTGGTTGATGGATTGCGTGTACTTCTGATCCGGCGACGGAGGGAGTTCTGAGAGAGCCAGAGTCTGCATGGCCAGAACATACGTGCGGTCGGATTGGAGATTGGTGACGTATTCGACGACGGGCGCCAGTTCGGGGGAGCGAAACTTGAGGCGCGGATCGTCGAGGGATTTTCCGCACTCCAGGAGCGCCAGGAGAACCAGGGCGGTTTCGCCGCCGGTCATAGTGCCTTCTTTGGGATCTTTGGCCCAGGTTTCGGCGGATTCCCAGTTATCGACTTTCTGCCATTTGAAAAGGAATTCGATGCCGGCCTGCATGGCCTTGACGATCTGTTCGTCAGTGAGCGTCTTGGCCGAGAGGTTGCGCTTCTTCAGGCCCTCTTCGACCATGTCGTGTGCTTTTTTGATTTGCGCGGGGTCATCGATGGATTCGCGCGGTTTTTCCTGGGCGAAGAGCGTCGTGGAGGCGGTGAGCGTGAGAACGGACAGCGCCAGGGACAAGAGACGAGCGGATGGATTCATCCAGGACCTCCAGGCAGCTCCGGGTTTTCAGCGACGCGTACATTGTAGCTTGGGGCGAAGGGTTCGCCTATGGGAAATGGCGCAGTGGGTTGTGCTATTCGGTGGTGGCGAGTTCCTCCGGGGGGGCGATGAGGGAGGCGAGGCGGTTCTCTTTGATGGCGGTGCGGATGTCGATCATCCAGCGCTGGAAGAATCTTAAATTGTGTATGGAAATGAGGGTGGGGCCGAGCATCTCTTCGACGGAGAACATGTGGCGGAGGTAGCCGCGGGAGAAGTTGCGGCAGCAGTAGCAGTCGCAGGATTCTTCGAGGGGACGTGGGTCGTTGGTGTACTTGGCGTTGCGCAGGCGGCGGGGGCCGTCGTAGGTGAAGGCCAGGCCGTTGCGGCCGTTGCGGGTGGGCAGGACGCAGTCGAACATGTCGATGCCAAGCTTGACGGCTTCGAGGATGTCGTGGGCGTAGCCAACGCCCATGAGGTAGCGGGGCTTGGTGTCGGGGAGGAGGGGGGCGGTGTGGCGGATGGTGTCGACCATGCGAATGTGTCCTTCGCCGACTGCCAGTCCGCCGAGGGCATAGCCGGGCAGGTCGAGTGCGGACAGGGCCCGGGCGCTGGCGGCACGGAGTTCGAGGCTGGTGCCGCCCTGGACGATGCCGAAGAGATTGCAGTGCACGCCTATTCCGTCAGCCAGGAGTTTCTCGTGAGCGATTTTGCACAGTTCGGCCCAGCGGTGGGTGCGATCGAGGGCGGCGTTGAGGCGTTCGGGGGTGCAATCGGCGGGGGGGCAATCATCGAAGGCCATGGTGATGTCGGCACCGAGGAGGTGCTGAATACGCATGCATTCGGCAGGGGTCAGGCGGATGGGGGAGCCGTCGATGTGCGACTTAAACGTCACGCCCCCACCTTTCTGGTCGTCAAATTCGCGGAGGTCGGAGAGGGAGAAGATCTGGAAGCCGCCGGAGTCGGTGAGCATGGGGCCGTTCCAGCCGGAGAATTTTTGCAGGCCGCCGAGGGTGTGAATGACTTCAGCGGTGGGGCGGAGCATGAGGTGGTAGGTGTTTCCGAGGATGATCTGGGCGCCGGTGGCGCGGGCCTGGTCGGGGGTGACGCCTTTGATGGAGCCGCGGGTGCCGACGGCCATGAAGGCGGGGGTCTCGAAGGTGCCGTGAGCGGTGGTGACGGTGCCGAGGCGGGCGGCGGAGGAGGCATCGCGGTGGCGGATGGCGAAATCGAGCATGAGGGGCTACTCCGAGCTTCACTGTTACTTTCACCACCAAAGCACCAAGACACCAAGGTTTATTGGGGGGGAAAGGCTTGGGGTCCGGGCGTTTTGGCGGTTCTAGACGTCCTTGGCGGACCGGGTGAATGGGCTGGCCTGGCGCTTGGACGCACTAGGGTATTCGTTTATGCTACCCGGTTCTCATCAATTTGAAACAGGAGCGGCCGCCAGTGAGAAATATGTCGCGAAAGTATGGTAAGTACATTCTGGTCATCATGGGCGTGGTCCTGATGATCACGTTTGTGAGTCCGCGATTCAGCAATAGCGGCACCAACGCCAACGGGGTGCGCGGTCTGTTGGGGGGGAAGAAGGTGACGAACAACGATATTCGGATCGCCGAATTTGAGGCGAATCTGCTGCGGTCGTTCGTAACGGACAATCCGCGGCGGTATCAGTTTTTGCCTCCGGACAGGCTGCTCGGCACGCGCGATCCCAATTTGATGTGGTATCTGCTGGTGCAAGAGGCGCGGCAGAACGGCATTGCCGCGACGGAGTCGGAAGTGACGGGGGCCATTCAGGGGACCGGGACGACGGAAGAGGAGTTTCAGAAGTTTCTGTCGGACCATGGGAGCACGCAGCGGGATTTCCGGCTGGCGGTGCAGCACGAATTGATGATTCGGAAGCTGGCGGAGACGGCGATGCGTTCGGTGCCGGTGTCACTGCCGCAGCTGGAATACATTGCGGACCAGATGCGTTCGACGGTGCAGGTGACGTATGCCGCGCAGGAGGTGGGGAAACTATTTTCGAGCAAGCCGTTCGAGCCGGCGGAAGACGCAATCAACCATCAGTTTGAATTGTACAAGGGCGTGCTGGCGAGCACAGGCGAGAAGGAGCCGCCGCTGATCGACGGTCACACGTATCCGTTCGGCTACAAGTGGCCGGATCGGGTGAAGGTGGAGTATGTGAAGTTCGACCGTGCGGGGATCAGGTCGCTGATCAAGCCGACGCAGGACGATGTGATCGAGGCGTACCAGACTTACAAGGCGGATCCATCGCGGTTCAAGACCGAGGGTCCGTCGGTGACGCAGGTCGGTCCGTCGACGCAGCCGAAGTTCAAGCCGTTTGAGGACGTCAAGGCGCAGCTGATCGATGAGCAGATCGACGCGCGGGTGACGAAGCTGATGCGGAAGATGACTGAGCGTGCGCAGACGCTGGCCCAGGATGCGTGGAAAGACGCCAAGTTGGATGACAAGGGGTATTACGAAGAGTTGCCGCGGGAGAGCTGGCCGAAATTCGAGAGTATTGCGACGGACATTCAGAAGCAGCGGGAGTTTCTGGGATATCTGCCGGACGTGTACCAGGACGGCGTGTGGCGTGGGGAGAGGGATCTGGCCGAACTGCCGGGAATCGGGCAGGCGGTTCTGCAGACGCCGCGGGAACAGATCGCGTTTACGCGTCTGGCGACGCGTGTGCGGGCGCTGCTCGAGAAGAATGATCCGCTGACGCGGCTGCATCTGCAGTTGGGGGTTGCCGGGCCGCTGCTGATGGAAGTGGAGAAGAACGAGAAGGGCGAAGCGAAGGTCAAGAGCATGTACCTGTACCGCGTGAGCTTTGCCGAGAAGTCTCATGAGCCGGCAAAAGTGGAGGAAGTGCGGGACCAGGTGGTGCGGGATCTCAAGAAGCTGTCGAGCTACGAGGGTTTGAAGAAGCAGGCGGAGGCGCTGGCGACGGAGTCGGAGCACGGGAGCCTGGCGCGGCTGGCCGAGACGCGGGGATTTGCAGTCAAGACAACGACGCCATTTGCCCGTATGGAGGTCAAGTACCGGCAGGTGGTGATGTACGGATATCCGATGCAGTTGCCGGCGGGTCTGGGGATGGCGCAGGTGCCGGGGCTGGGGGATGTTCCCGAGTTCGTCAGCGCGGCCTTTGGGCTGGTGGCGCAGGAGAAGGCGACGACGCAAGCCGCCGGCAAGCGTGTTTCTCCAATCGTGACGTTGCCGCTGGATCGGAAGCTGGAAGTGTTTGTGCTTTCATTGGCCAAGTATGAGCCGGCGACAGTGGATGCGTTCAACAAGGAGCGGGGCGATTTTGAAAGGGACGCACTGATGGAACGCCAGGAGGCATTCCAGCGCGATTGGGCGCGGATGGAAGCGGTGGCGGCGCGGGTGAAGTTCGTTCCCGAGGGCGATTTTCCGCAGGACAAAGGGGAATAACGGCTCTGCGCGAGGCGCTATCGATCAGACGACGGGGTTGAGGGGGAGCCAGTCGCGGGCGAAGGGCAGGAGCGCGCTGATCAGGACTTCGGGGATGTGATCGACGATGGGATCGGGGTGGTGCGGCAGCACGGCGCGGACGGGAGCGCCGGCGAGGCGGGGGATTTCCTCAAGGTTGGAACTATCGACGAGGTGTTCGCCGCGCGGGACGTTATTGAAAGCGATACCGTTGACGGTGAGGCCGCGCTGACGGATCGCCTGAACCGTCAGGAGCGTGTGATTGACCGAACCCAGCTCGGTACCGGCGACCACGAGGACGGGCAGGCGTAGAGCGGCGGCGAGATCGGCGATCAAAAAATCATGTTCATCGAGCGGGACCATCCATCCGCCGGCGCCTTCGATGAGCAGCACATCGCAGTTTTCCTGCCACCAGTCGAGGGCTCCGGCGACGCGATTCCAGTCGATTTTTCGCCGTTCAATGCGCGCGGCGACATTGGGCGCGACGGGCGCGGCGAAGCGGACGGGGGAAAGATAGCGGAGCAACGTGAGGTCCATGGGGTCGAGGCCGGCGGCGCGTCCGGCGAGGGTGGCATCGGGGCTTTCGAAATCGTCGTCGGTCAGGGGAATATTGGGCGAGTTGCCGCGATCGGAGAATTTCGGGCATCCGGCGGCGATGGGTTTGCAGACGCCGACGCGGACGTGCAGCTTGTGCAGTGCGGCGGCGAGCGCGGCGGTGACTATGGTTTTCCCGACGCCGGTGTTGGTGCCGGTGATGAAGACGCCGCGGCCCTTGTATGCGGCGAGGATGGCGCGCGGGTGGTCGGGATGAAGCTCGCCGTGCCAACTGGCACTGCGGAGATCCTGTTTGGCCATGGTTCATGCTCCGATCGTGAAGGGGCGGGCCGGTGTTATTGGTGACGGGAGACCATCGAAGAGTTGTGGATCATGTAGGGAACTCCCGCGTCTTTTGTGCGACGATTTCGGGAAGCCACTGCAAGGAGTTTAACACGCCATCGCAAAGATGCCGCATATTTTCTTCTCGGATGGCCAGAGGAGGCATGATGACGATGACGTCTGCGAGGGGTCGCATGAGGAGGTTGAGGGAGCGCATTTTGGTGCACAGCGCGCCGCCGACACGCCAGGCGGAGGGGAAGGGCGTGCGGGAGGTTTTGTCGGCGACCAGTTCGATGGCGCCGATGAGGCCGAGGTGACGGACATCGCCGACGTAGGGGTATTTGCGGGCTTTTTCCAGTGTCTTCGCGAGGATTGCTGACATGCGCTGGACATGAACGAGTAGATGGGTCTGATCGAAGAGATCGAGCGATGCCAGCGCGACGGCGCAGGCGAGGGGGTGGCCGGTGAAGGTGTGGCCGTGAAAGAAGGTCTTTTCGGGGTTCACGCGGGGATCGGCGTAGAAGGCATCGAAGATTTTTCTTGTGGTGAGGGTGACACCAAGGGGCATATAGCCGGCGGTGAGGCCTTTGGAGAGACAGAGGAGGTCGGGGGTTACTCTGCCTTGCTCAGCCGCGAACATGGTGCCGGTGCGGCCGAAGCCGGTCATCACTTCATCGAAGATCAGCAGGGTGCGGTAACGGTCGGCCAGGGCGCGGAGTTGTCCGAGGATTTCGGGGGGGTAAATGATCATGCCGCCGGCGCCGAGGACGAGCGGCTCGACGATGATTCCGGCATAGGCATGGGGGTTGGCCTTCAGCAGTCGTTCGATTTGGGCGAGGGAATCGGGTTGGGTGGGAGGCGATACGAAATCGACGGGGAAGCAGAGGGATTTGAACGCGGCGTGGAAGATAGGGATGCCGCCCAGCGAGACGGCGCCGAGTGTATCGCCGTGGTAGGCGTTGCCCAGCGCGATGAAGCGGGTGCGCGTGTCTGATCCCGGGGTGGGGCTGGCGACGTTCCGCCAATACTGGTAGGCCATTTTACAGGCAACCTCGACAGCGGTGGAGCCGTCATCAGAGTAGAAGACCTTGTCGAGTGCGAGGCCGCAGGCGTGGACGAGTTCGACGAGACGTTTGGCCAGGAGGATTGAGGGAATGTTGCCGAGGCCAAGCAGGGAACTGTGGGCGATCTGGTCGAGCTGGGCTTTGACGGCGCTATCGAGTTCCGGCACGCAGTGGCCGTGAACGTTGCACCAAATGGAGCTGGTGCCGTCGATATAGCGGCGTCCTTCGGTGTCGAAGAGGAATTCGCGCTCGCCGCGGGCGATGATGAGGATGTCCTTGTCTTCGCACCACGGTTTCATCGGGGTGAAGGGGTGCCAGAGGTACTGGCGATCCCAGTCGATCAGTTGCCGGGTGGAATGGGTCTGTGGGCTCATGAAGCTTATAATGAAGCGAAACGGGATGCGAGGCAAACGTGTTGACGGGCCAACAGGATCCATATGCGGCGGCGCGGGGGCGGATGGTCGAAGAGCAGCTTCGCCCGCGGGGCATTGTGTCGAGAAAAGTGCTCGAGGTGATGCGGGAGATGCCGCGGCATTTGTTTATTTCGAAGGAGCATCGCGACGAGGCCTACGATGACGGGGCGTTGCCGAGCTTGGAGGGGCAGACGATCTCGCAGCCCTACATGGTGGCGGCGATGACGCAAGAATTGCGGCTTGAACCGGGGCAGCGGGTGCTGGAGTTGGGCACGGGAACGGGGTATCAGACGGCGATCCTGGGGCGATTGGTGGCGGGAGACGGCGGGAGCGTGTGGACGATTGAACGTGCGGCCGCACTGACGGCGCTGGCGCAGCGGATGCTCGGTGCGCTGGCCATCACGAATGTGCACTACGCGGTCGGCGATGGGACGGCCGGCTGGCCGGCGGAGCTGTGGGATCGTGCAGGGCTGGTGGAGTTTGATCGCATACTGGTGACGGCCGGTGCGCCGGATATTCCGGATCCATTGCTGAGGCAATTGGCCGATGGGGGGATGATGGTGGTGCCGCTGGGTGGGCGCGAAATACAGACGCTGACGCGCGTGGAAAAAAGCCAGGGGCATTTGCGGAAGACCGCATTATTCGATTGCCGTTTCGTACCGCTGGTGGGGGAATATGGGTGGGGGAACGGTGTTTAGCGGTCGCCCAGCGGGCGACGCGTCGATGTGTACTCGCTCGCGGCAGGGATAATCGGTTTTGTAACGCTGGATGATGTGATAAACGACCAGTGCTGGGGCCGTTTGTGTTCCTTAACTGGGTTCTCTTCAACATATCGGATGGCATTGCTCAGCTGCGCGTGATTGTCGATGAACACCTTCCAGCACTTGCGTGCCCAGGGAGAGAGCGATTTCGCGCTGGGCATGCACGGCATGGGATGCATGTTTCGCCTGATCAGCGCTTTGGTTGCTTCACCTTTGAATAAGCCAACGAGGTACTCCACGTTGTATTGGTGACGGGCGAAGACCAAATGCACGTGCGCGGGAAGGATGGAACATGCGAGGACCGTTGCGCCGGTTTTCTGGATGGCGATGGAGAAGCCTTCCGCAATGGCAAGAGCCTGATGGCCGTCGAAGATAACTGGAGGGTGGGCAAGGGCTTCTTTGGCGGCGATACGCTTCGTGCGATCATGGGGGTGATGAGCGACTGATGCTCGGGTTTCGATCTTGGTGGCTTTGCCGAAGCGTACGAGCTCCCAGTTGCGGACGAAGTTGGACCAACTGCCGCGTGGGTCGTTGGGGAGCCAGAAACCGTAAGCGGTGAAGATGACGTGGTGGGCGAGAATCATGCGGGTGGTCCTGGTGTTTTCTTTGGTGTATACCGTTCGACGTGTCGCCCGTTGGGCGACCGCTAAACTTTCATTTTCATGACTTCTTCGGCAAGGACGGAATAATCCGCAGCGCCGGCGGAATTGGGGGCGTATTGGAAGATGGATTGTCCGAAGGAGGGCGCCTCGGCGAGTTTGATATTCCGACGGATCTGGGTCTGAAAGACGATGGCGTTGGACACGGGATGGTTCTGGCCGCGGGCCGAGGCGATGAAGTTGTCCACTTCACCAGTGACTTCGCCGGTCAGCCGGGCGGCGGCTTCGAATTGGCAGAAGAGAATACCGGAGATGTGAAGCTTGGGATTCAAGCCCTGGCGGACCATGGAGATGGTATCGAAAAGTTTTTCCATGCCCTGAAGAGCGAGAAAGTGGGCCTGGAGCGGCACGATGACTTCGGAGGCGTAGACCAGTGCGTTCAGAGAGAGCAGGCCGAGGGAAGGGGGGCAGTCGATGAGGACAAAATCGGCGTCGATCTTGTTTTTTTCAGCCATCTTGCGAAGGAGTGACTCGCGGCCGACGACGGAGACGAGTTCCACTTCAGCGGCGGCCAGATCGGTGGTGGCGGGGGCGACGCGGAGATTGTCGGTCACGGGGCGGAGGGCCTCGATGAGGGGGATGCCGTCAGTGAGGACGCGATAGGTGGAAATGCCCGCGGATTCGGGGTCCACGCCGAGATGGGTGGAGAGGTTGGCCTGGGGGTCGAGGTCGACGAGGACGACTTTTTTGCCGGCATCGGCGAGCGCGGCGCCGAGGTTGACGGTGGTGGTCGTTTTGCCGACGCCGCCTTTTTGGTTGAAGAGAGCGATGATCCGCATGTGATTCCGCCAGTGTTCAGTGGTCAATAGGTCAGTGGGGCGAGCCGAAAAGTAGGGATACTGTCGCCCAAGGTGGGCGTTGTGTAAATAGCGCGCATGAAAAACCCGCGGGCAGGAGCCCGCGGGCTTGTGTTGTTTCGATGCGAATGAGCATCGAGAGAAGAAGTTACTTCTTCTTTTTCTTAGCGACTTTCTTCTTTGCAGCCTTCTTAGCCTTTGCCATCACTATCACCCCCTTTCGGTGGTTGGCATGTGACGTTTTCGATTTGCACTTTGTGCATTGTGATGCGTATCGGAAATTTGTCAATGAAAAAATGAGTAGAAGTGCGCGAAAAATTTTTACGCGCGGCGCTTCATCGCGCCAATCCGAGCGCGCGAAACTGCCGCAGGACGAGTTCTTCGAAGTCGCTTTGCGTGTTGGCCAGTAGACAACTGCATCCGTGCTTGTGTGCAAAAGCCTGTATTTCAGCCAGAAATGCGCTCAGTCGCTTCGCATACGCCTGCAGCACCGCGCGGTTGGCGGTGACTTCGACGCCGGCGTTGGTTTCCATGTCGACGAGGCGCACATCGCCCAGAAGCTCCGGAGAAATTTCTTGCGGAGAAAGCGTCTGGATCATCACGACTTCATGTTTTCCGTAGCGCAGGCGCTTGATGCCGTCCTCGAAACCGGAATCGGAGAGGAAGTCGGAGATGAGAATGACGAGCCCGGCGCGCTGGGTGCGGAGCGCGAAACGCGAGAGCGACGCGTTGAGATCGGTGCGGCCGGCGGGTTTGAGGGCGGTGAGCAGGTCCATCAGGGCGAGAATGCCGTGCTTGCCGCGCATGGAGCCGGTGGAGGCGCCGAGGAAGGTGTCGGCATCGGTATCAACGGCGACGGGCGTGAAACTGACGCGATCGGTGTTGGCCAAGGCAATATAAGCGAGCGCGGCGGCAAGGCGGCGGGCGTAGTCGAACTTGGCCGGGTCGCCGTAGTTCATGGAAGCGGAGCAGTCCAAGAGAATGTGGACGGAGAGTTCCTGCTCTTCGACGAACAGGCGGAGCATGAGGGACTCGAACTTGGCATAGGCGTTCCAGTCGATGCGGCGGAAGTCATCGCCCTGCACATAGGGGCGGAAATCGGCGAATTCGACGGAGGCACCGTGAACTGTGGACCGGCGCTCGCCCCGCGTGTCGCCGCGGAAGAGCTGCTTGGCGACGAGGGTGAGCATTTCGAGTTTTTTGAGGAAGTGCGGGGGGAAGAGTTGTTGAGGCATGGTCACGCTCGCGGCAGGGGAGACGGATTTTCACCACAGAGACACAGAGTGGCGGAGGACGCACAGAGGCGATGGAGGGATTTTAACCACGAAGCCGCGAAGACACGAAGGGAAATTAGTAGGGGCGGAGGACTTTGAGACCTTTGAAGAGGCGGAAGTGGCGGTCATTGACGGTGACCACCGCGAGGTTGAGGCGGAGCGCGGTAGCGGCGATGAGACAATCGGGCAAATCCACATCATACGAAAGGTGTAGCTGGCCCAGAAGATCCAGAGTTGGAAGCCAGTCCTGCAGGTGTTGGGTACTCGACAGCAAATGGGCGAAGAAAGCGGCGAAGGCGAAAAAGCTCACGAGCATCGCGTGTTCCGACGATGACCTCGGCAAACGTTGCGGAATGAATTCCGGGAGTTCCCGAGGTGAGTAACTCATTGATGTACACCAAGGCGCGTGGGTGATCGTTGGTTGCATCAATGATAATGGACGAATCAATGAGAAGATCAGGCATGCGTGCTGCGCCCCATCACACGACGGCGGAGGATCTTGGATGCGGCGACGGAGTCTTTTGGCAAATCTGTGCGATCTTTCCACATGCCCGCAATGGCGCGAAGGGCGGGATGGAGTTTTCGCCGATCGACAGGTGATTTTGAGATGGCCGTTGAAGTGGTATTTTTACGTCGGGTGCGGGCGGGGGTGCGTAGCGACCGGATCATTTGCAGGGCCTGCTGCCGTTTCTTGGTGGGGAGAGTTGAGACTTCTCGCGTGATTTGGTCAAGAATGGTCATGGGGTGCTCCTTTCTCGGCAATTATTGTAGCAGATTTTGTGGGGATGAGAGTACCACACTCGGGGCACTTGTCGCCGGGGTGGTGGGCGCGGAGGTCGTATGAGCAGATAGGGCATGCGGTTTCAAGCGTTCGTCGTCTTCTTAGCAGCGCCAGGACTATATCCAAGAGCGGCCAGATACAAAGCAATGCGAAAGGATACCAGAGTGGAAGAACGAAACCAGTCTCGCCAGGAATCTCAAAACCAAGCATGCTGGGGGGAGTTGGTGGTGAACTGTAATAAGTTACGCCCGCAAAGGAGTGTTCCTTGGTCGCGCGCCTGGGAACGGCGGAATAAGAACGGGTTGGGTTTGGCTCGACTGTGTTGTAATCCCAGAAGAAAGCTGCCGGTGCAACGGTCGAGCCTTCATACCAGAAGCTGCACCAACTGAACGTGCCACGCGAGATCACAATGTATCTACCTTCCATCGTGGTAGGTGAATAGGCATAGTGCAGGTCGTCCTCAATGAAGCAGGATCGAGTGATCACGATCAACAGCATCACGGCTGCCACCGCCAATGTGATTCGAAGACTGGACGAAACATAATTGCGGAGTGCAGTCATGCCATCACCCCACATCCGCAAGCGTGATAGTGTCGGCGAACTTGGTGAGCACTTCGGTGCGGAGTTGGGCGTGGGTGGGGTCGAGAAGGCGGGGGTCTGCGGCGATGAGGTGGAAGGCATCGCGGCGGCTCATGGGGAGCAGGTGAGGGTCGAACAGCAGGTCGGCGAAGTGGAAGTCGGTGGCGCCGGACTGGGCCGTGCCGAGGAGTTGGCCCATGCCGCGGAGTTTCAGGTCTTCCTCGGCAATCTTGAAGCCGGAGGAATGTTTGACCATGGCCTGCAGGCGGGAGACGGAGTCGTCGGTGGACTGGTCACCGAGCAGGATGCAGTAAGACTGCTTCTTTCCCCGGCCGACGCGGCCGCGGAGCTGGTGAAGCTGCGACAGGCCAAAGCGGTCGGCGTGTTCGATGACCATGAGAGTGGCGTTGGCGACGTCGACGCCCACTTCGATGACGGTGGTGGCGACGAGGGCGTCGAGGAGATGCTGGCGGAAGCGTTCCATGATGTGCTGGCGGGTGTCGGCGTTCATGCGGCCATGGATGAGGCCGACGCGGAAATCCTTGAGCCAGTCGGATTGCAGCTCCTTTTGCGTGGTGATGACGGAGCGAAGTGAATTCTGAATTCTGAATTCTGAATTCTGAATTGGGTCCAGTGGTATTTGAGGGTCGGTTTCATCGATGGCGGGCAAGACGATGAAGGCCTGGTCTCCGCCTTTAAGTTTCGTGGCGACCCAGCGGTAGACCTCTTCGCGCATCGATGCGGGCGTGGCCTTGGTGTGGATGGGTTGGCGGCCGGGGGGGAGTTCGTCGATGACGGAGACATCGAGGTCGCCGAAGGCGGTCATGGCGAGCGTGCGGGGGATGGGAGTGGCGGTCATGACGAGGATGTGCGGAGTGATGCCGGAGTGTGCGGGCTTGGTGCGGATGGCGGAGCGTTGTTCGACGCCGAACTTGTGTTGTTCGTCGATGACGACGAGGGCCAGCGACTTGAATTGGACGTTTTCCGAGAGCAGGGCGTGCGTGCCGACCACGAGACCTACATCACCTTCGGCGATTTGTCTTTGGACCACGGCTTTTTCCTTCGGCGGCATGGAGCCCGTGAGCAGGGCGATCTTGACCTTCTTTTCCGCGAGTAGGTTTTGCAGCGTGATGAAGTGTTGTTCGGCAAGGATTTCGGTGGGGGCCATCAGAGCGGCCTGATGGCCGCGGAATTCTGAATTCTGAATTCTGAATTCTGAATTGATCCCCGTCCCTTTTTCTGAAACTGATGAATTTTTGGTGGCGACTGCGGCGAGCATGGCGTAGAGGGCGACGACGGTTTTGCCGCTGCCGACGTCGCCTTGCAGAAGGCGGTTCATGGGCTTGGAGCCGGCGAGGTCTTTGCGGATGGATTCGATCACGCGGTTTTGGGCCGGCGTCAGGTTGAACGGGAGCAGGGCGCGGATGCGGGCATCCACCCTGTCATCGACGCGCAGCGGGACGGCGGGCGTGGCGTTGCGGTGGTGATAGCGCTTGATCGCGACTGCCGACTGGTGCAGGAAGAATTCGTGATAGGCAAGCGTGCGGCGGGCGGTGATGTGATCGTTTTTGCTAGCGGGATGATGGATTTTGAGAATCGCGTCGCGGCGGGTGAAGAAGTTGCGTTCCTTGAGGAAGTCTGCCGCGAACCATTCGGGAACCTGCGGGAGAAGCGTATCGATCTGGCGGCGAATGAGCTTGGCGATGGCCTGACTGCTGATGTCGGTGCCGGCGGGATAGACGGGTTCGATGCGGCTGCCGGGGGGAGCAGCGGATTCCGGCGATTCGCCAGCGGGAGAGGCGGCCAGAGGTTCCCATTGGGGCTGCATGATCTGCGGGCGATCGCGATAGACCGTGACTTTGCCGGTGACGCGGATATGCATGCCGGGCTGGAGTCTGCTTTCCAGGCCGTAGAGGTTGAACCAGGTGAGCACGCATTTGGTTCCCGCGGCATCCTCGAGCAGGGCTTCAAAGCGGCGGGGACGGCGCGGAATGAGGCGGGTCTGGAGCAGCGTGCCAGTGATGGTGGCCAGCGTACCGGGGGCAAGGGTGCTGATGGGGGCTTCTTCGACGACGGTGAGGTAATCGCGGGGGTAGTAGAAGAGGAGGTCGCCGCAAGTGGTGATGTTGAGGGCAGCCAGTTGGGCGGCGCGGGCCGGACCGACGCCTTTGGCGTATTGGATCGGTGTGGCGAGGGTGAGGGGAGGATTCTCTGGCATGGTGATCATGATCGGAGATCGACGCCGGATGAGCAACGGCTTTACGGGTTTTGGTCGAGGGGATCGGCATAGGCGCCAGGGATGGAGTCGGGGATGGGGATGGCGCCGACGGTTTTCACGTAGAAGTCGGAAGGTCCAGCGGCGCCGATGATCGCATAGCCGTAACCGAGGTGGAGAAGGCCTTCGAGGGCGGCCAGGAGCAGAGCGGTGCCGAGGCCTTGGCCGCGGAAGGCCGGATCGACGCCCGTCGGTCCGAAGTAGCCTTTGCGGGTGCAGTCATAGGCGGCAAAACCGATAATTTTCTTTTCGTGGATGGCGATGATGCAGGTTGCGGGCATCTGGCGGAAGGCGGAGGAGACTTCATCGGCCCAGCCGCGCGTGAAGTGCTTCTCGATGAAACCGCGGAGGAGGGATATTTCGAAGGTGTTTGCGTGGCGAAGGGTGATACCGGCGCCGCGAAGTTTTTCGACCAGCGGTGTGGATGCGGGCAAACGATATAGGGGGACGAGCATGTCCATGAGCGACTTTCAATAGAACCACGACGACACGAGGGGCTAATTGCCGAATTTCCTGCCGGTGAGTTTCTCATAGGCTTCGACGTACTTGGCGCGGGTATTTTTCACCACATCATCGGGCAGCGTGGGTCCCGGCGGGGTTTTGTTCCAGCTCAGTGTTTCGAGGTAGTTGCGTACGTACTGTTTGTCGAAGCTCGGTTGGTCATGGCCGGGCTCGTAGACGTCGGCGGGCCAGAAGCGGGACGAGTCGGGGGTGAGGGCTTCGTCGATGAGGATGGGGGTGCGGCCGCCGTCGATATCGGGACGGGTGCCGAACTCGAACTTGGTGTCGGCGATGATGATGCCGCGGGTGCGGGCGTAATCGGCTGCCTTCGTGTAGAGCAGGATGGAAAGATCGCGGGCCTTGGTCATCAGGTCTGTGCCGACCTGTGTGCAGGCGTCTTCGAAGGAGATCGGCTCATCGTGGCCGGCGTCGGCCTTGGTGCTGGGGGTGAAGATGGGGGCGGGCATTTTGTCGCACTGTTTCAGGCCGGGCGGAAGTTTGATGCCGGAGACGGTGGAGGTTTTCAGGTAATCCTTCCAGCCGCTGCCGGTGATGTAGCCGCGGACGATGCACTCGATGGGCATGACCTTGGATTTTTTGCCGATGATCGCGCGGCCCTTGAGCTGATCGGCGTACGGCTGGAGCGAGGCGGGGAACCCGGCGATATCGGCGGTGACGAGGTGGTGCTTGATGCCGGGGATTTGCTTCTGAAAGAAGTCGAACCAGAAATTCGAAAGCTGGGTGAGGATCGCGCCTTTGTCCGGGATGGGTGTGGGCATGATGACGTCAAAGGCGGAGATGCGGTCGCTGGCGACGAGCAGCAGCGTGTCGCCGAGATCGTAGACATCGCGTACCTTGCCGCGGCGAACCGGGAGATTGGGAATGGACGATTCGAGCAATGCGGGCATGCAATTGTTCCTTATTTATTTTCCCACAGATCAACGCCCGAGAGATTACCGGAGAAAGAGGGAATTGGCCACTGTAAGGCGGCCACTGGATGACAACGCATCCGTTGGCGTTACTTCTGGGGGCGGTCGGCGCGATCATGGAGCAGCCGGGCCTGCGTTTCGAGTTGCACGGCGCGCGTCAATATGCGCCGGACGTTGATCAATTGGATCGATAGCAGGTCGTGATCGACGGCGGGCATGTCGGGTTCGAGTTTGAGCTGGGCGCTCAGCACGGCCGACGCGAACTGTGCCTGATCTTTGATTTCGAGGGCGTTCTGCGGGGTGATTCCGCTCATCGAGGAGTTCGTCGGTGCGTTATCCTCGCGCGATTGGGGGAAGTATGGCCGGAGCGGATCCATCGCCGGTGCGGTGGCGCCGCGCAGAATCCCGATGAAGGCGCGTTTTTCGATGGGACGCAGGTCCGCCACTTCGGCAATTCCGCGGCGGTATCGTGGCGCGAGAACTTCCCAGCGGGTCTGAGCCATCCAGATGGAAAAAGGCAATTCTTTTTTCCGCAGCGCCAGTGCATTGAGCTTGGCGGGACCGTCCGGGTCGTCATGGAGGGCCGCTTCGATGGCGAGCATGGCGTCCAGCAGTGCGCGTTTGTCGCCTCCCCCATCAGCTGCCGAGACCGCCTCCCAGAGTTCCCGCTGTTGCCGGGGAAGTCGTGCGGGGTCATCGAACCCGCGGGCGACGGCGCTGGCCGCCAGTTCGTGGAGGAAGTCACGTTTCGGAGCAGCTTGGGAGGCAGTCGCCCGCGGCGTGGGGGATCGGGGTGTCTCGGCAGGAGGTGCGATGGCTGGTGGCGGCAGCGGCGCAGAGGCGACGGCGGTTGGATGCGTTGCAGGATGAGTGGCAGGATGCGTGGCCGGAGTCGGCGTTTCCGGCGGCTTGGTCGATTCAATGCGCGCAATATCGCTGGCGTCGATGATGATCACGGCCTTGATGCCATCGCTTTCCATGCGGAACCGGATGAAGTCCTGACCGCGAAGCGTGATGGTGCCGTGACGCGTGGAGCCATCGCGCAGCACGATGGTTTCGCCCAGCGCTGCAGTAGCGGAGAGCAGAAGAGCGGCTCCTGCGAAGATGGATCTGGCGTCGCGGGTCATGGGCCGATGATTATAGTCATAGAATGGAACCGTGCGCAAGCTTGAATATGTACGGAAATAGTCTGCCGCTGGACGATGTACCGATTAACGGCGTTTCTTGCGGCGGCCATGGAATGACCTCCGCCACGTCGAATAGAGGTAAAACTCATGCCACTTTTCGGTAAACAGCACGTGCGGCTTCCGATGATGAACTGGTCGCAGGTGATTCCGCGTCCAGAGTCGCGAAACGCGCCGACGACGCGCGACATCGATTGCCCCTACTGCGGCGAAACACTGCGCGTGCCGCTGCGGGCGATCAATACGCGTTGCACGTCCTGCCACAAGCACCTGCGGCTCGAAGATGTGGTGATTCGCGGGGATAGCCCTCTGACGCGGGTGACGACCTGCGGGATGATCCTCGTGGAGCCGTGTGCCCGCTTCTCGGGCGCGCTGCAGGGAGCCGAAGTGGTCATCGCCGGACGCGTGATGGGAACGGTCATCGGCACGCGTCATGTGGAAGTGACGGCGACGGGGAAGGTCGCCGGCACCATCGCAACGCGGGAACTGGTGGCGGACGATGGGGCGTTGATTGACGGGGAAATCAACATTTTGAACGCGGATAGCTCGATCACGACCCTGACCACTGGTGCCGATCACGCGCCGCCGAAGTACCGTCCGGGGGAATAACGGATCCTCATGGAAACACGTTTCTCTTGATTTAACTTGAGGATGCGATAAACCACGATTATAGTTCGCGCAGAGGGTTGTGTTCGTAACTGACGGTAAAGGCGCGAGGGTCGCCGGATCCCGTCTCATTTCTCGTGAGGTGACAGCATGAAACGTACGATGAACAATGGAACGATGATCGCGGCCGCAGTGCTCTGCACGGCTTTGGGATTCGGCCTGGCAGGCGGCTGGGCTGTGGCTGCTGATACGGCGCCCGCGACGACGCCGGCGGCAGATGCCCACGCGCAGGCGCTCGATCATTACAGCAAGGCCAGGGATCTCTACCAGAAGGAAAAGTTTGCCGAGGCCAATGCCGAGAACAACGCTGCACTGGCCCTGGATCCGAGCTTTGTCGAGGCCAAATCGCTCAAACGATTGCTGGCGGCAAAGCTGGGTATCAATACCGGTACGGGCGAAAACCCCGCGGAAACCGAGCCCAGCGGTCCGGAAGTCCCGGCGGCAAAGATCAAGTTGCTCTCGCCGGAGGCCATCTCCAAGATCCGTTTCATGGAACTGGGCGATAAGGAACCGGGCGTTCGCGGCAGCATTCCTGCGAAAACCATTGAGGATTTCTGGAACGACTATGTGAAGAAGGAATACAACAGCCCGACCCGCGAAGACCATGAGAAATTCATCAGTCCCAACAATATATCGGGACAGATCTACAAGATACGGGAGTCTCGGGACGCCAAGTATTTGGAGAAGGTGAAGATTACCAGCGATCCGGCGGATATGGTTGCGTTCCGGACCACGATTCAGCCCTACGTGCTGCAAAATTGTGCCACTGCCGCCTGCCATGGCGGGGGCCGCGCCACCGATTTCCGCCTGATCACCAAGCATGGCGGTCTACCCAGCATTGAGGAGACCTACACCAATTTCTACATTATGAGCAGTTACGTGGCCAAAGACGGCGGCAGGGTGATCAATCGGGACGATCCCGTCAAATCGCTCTTTGTTCAGTACGGTTTGCCGAAGGAAGTGGCCAAGCTGCCGCACCCGGGAAATCTCAAGGAATTGCGTCCGCTGTTTCCCGATGAGAATGACAGCCGTTACAAGTCGCTGGTTGGGTGGGTTCGCACGCTGGCATTCCCGCTGCCGGAGTACGGCTTTACCTACGAGTTCGCCACCACCCGCCCGGCTGTAGCCCCGACGAAATGATGGTGCGGAAAACTGAAGTAACGGCGTGAAGGGCTCTTGAATCCCGGGCGTGACAGCGAGCTTTTGAACGATGCTGTTGCGCTAGTTCATCGCGCTTGTTGATTTCTTTTTCAATTCCGCGGCACGGCGTGCCGAGAAATTCACCCGCCGGTCGAAAGCTTCTTCGAACATGTCCGTCTTATGCTGGGCCCCCCAGATTTCCAGTTCCGGGTCGGTCTGCGTCCAGACGCGGATGCTCACGCTGTCGTTGCGCGTGATGGTCCGTACCTGGGTGACGTTTCCATAGTGGCCGCGGTCGAGGCCGTCGGCAATGCGCAGCATGCCCGCCAGTTTCCAGACCCGGTCGCGATCCGCGGGATCGAGCAGCATGTACCCCTCGTGGCTCTTCTTCGGCGGACTTTTGCGATGATAGCGCGCGATATTGGCGATGATTTCCAGTTCATTGGGGGAAAACCCTTCGAGATCGCCGTTCTTGGCCAGGTAATAGGAATGCTTGTGGTGGCCGGAATGGCCGATGTGCCAGCCAATATCGTGAAGGATCGCCCCATACTCCAGGAGTTCGCGTGAATCGGGGCTCAGCTTGTGGAGACCCGCGAGCTGATCGAACAACGCGAGCGCCAGCGACGTCACCTTCATGGCATGCTTCTCATCGAAATTGCAGCGGCGGCCCAGTTCGATGGTGCTGCGGCGGCGCGGGTCGCGGATCTGTACGCTCAAACGCACCTTCGGCCAGTGGGTCTGCATGTATTCGATGATCATTCCTTCGCGCAGGGCACGGTCGCACACGTCGATGTGGTCGATCTTCAGGCGGTCGAACACGTGGTTCACCACGACGGCTCCGGCGAGGATCTGATCGGCCCGGCCGGGATCGAGCCCCGGCAACTTCCTGCGGTCTTCCACGGGAAGATGGAGCAGACGGTCGTACACCTCTTCAAAATCACGTCGGGTCATTTCGGTCAGCAGGCGATGCCGGACGTTTTCCGCGCCGTGCTGGAGCAGGCACATCGCCACCAGATTTTCCATCGTGCCTGAAGTGCCGATGACCCGCTTAATGCCGAAGCTTTTGACCTGATCAAGGATGGGCTTGAGGGTCTTGCGGATGTGTTTCTCAAGGGCTTCGAGATCGTGTTTGCTGGCCGGGTCGCTGGCGATGAACTGCTGCGTGAGGCGCGATGCCCCGAGTTTTTGGGATTCGAGCATCATCGGCTGGTTATTGTCGCCGACGATGAACTCGGCCGATCCGCCGCCGATGTCGACGACCAGTGACGGGCCGCCCCCCTCGGACAGATCGATCGCTTGGCGAACCGCCAGGTAGATGAGCTGGGCTTCTTCCTGGGCGGAGATCACCTGGATGCTCAGGCCGAGCTGGCGTTTGACGGCATAGATGAAATCGCCGCCGTTAGTGGATTCCCGCACGGCCGATGTGGCGTAGGCCAGGATAACGTCGCAATCGAGGCCGCGCGCCACGCGCTGGTAGCGACCGAGGACTTCGATCGTGTGGGTCATCGCCCGTTTGGTGAGCCGGTGTTTGACCAGCGCGGCCGAGCCCAGTTGCGTCAGGTCCTTTTCCGAGTCCAGAATGCGGAACGAAAGCTGATCCGTCACTTCGACGATCACCATGTGCAGCGAGTTGGTCCCGATGTCCACGGCAGCCACGCGCAGCCCGTGCGGTGTGGCCATGCGCGACGCGATGCGCGAGGGACGTGAGATTCCCGTCAGCAGTCCATTGCCGTTAGATCGCGGGTGCGTACCATTTCGTGAGGCGGCGGTTGGCTTCTGCGATTTTCGATGCTTTCCATTGACAGAACGAATCGCCATGTTCTGATTATGGATGTGGTTGACGCGAAAGTCTATGGCGAGTTTGTTAAGGCGATGGAATGGAAGACCTCATAATCACAAATCCAACGCTGCCGCCTGTGGCTCCGCCGATCATTTCGCTGGCGGAGAAACGCTATGCGCGTCTTACCGCGTTCATTCAGACGCCGCCGGAATCGCTCGATGTGGACTTCGTTCATGATCTGAGGGTGCTTTCGCGGCGCGTGACGGAAGTGGCGCGGCTCGTGACGACGTTGACCGATCCGGTCATTGCGGCCGGCGTGGCGCACGCCCTGCGGGAACTGCGGCAGGCGGCAGGCGAATTGCGCGACCTGGACGTGCTGCGGGAGCATCTGGAAAAATGGCGGTTGCCCTCACCGTTGCGACATGTGGCCGCGGGGATTCTCGCCGCCCTGCCCCAGCGGCGTGCGGCATTGGAAGAGCGATTGCGATCGGCGCTCTCCGGTGTCGAAATTCAGGGGATGCTGCTTCTGCTTGGCCGGATCATCTCCGAGCAATCGGTGCTTGCCCATGCCGGTACAGCCGAAACGCGGATGGCTGAGGAACTGCAAAAGCTTCTTCGCAAGCGGCGGCGGCAGATGGAAAAAGTGTTCGGTTGCGCCGTCAGAAAACAGACCGATACGGCATTGCACGAAGCACGCATCGGGGCCAAGAAATTACGTTATGCCTTGGAGGTGGCGGAAGTCGCAGGCCAGCGCGGCGCCGGACGGGCCGTCAAGACGCTCAAACGCATCCAGGAACTGCTGGGCAAGCATCATGATGTATCGGTGATTACCGCGACGCTGCAGGCTCACCTGAACGATCTTGTGCCGCCTACGCCGGTCGCCAAGCGTCGCCTGGCGGCTGCCTGGCGATCATGGTTGCGTCGGACGCATAGTGAACAGGCTCGGCGGGCCGGCGACTTCTTCATCGCGAGCTACCACTGGCGCAATAGCACACTGCGCGAGGTGTGCGTGCGGGGCAAGTAGGCGCGGTGTGTCTCTGGCGGCAGGTTTCATGGCACAGTCATCTCGCTGCACTTCTGGCCCGCCGCCCGCTCGCGTATCATGCCGACATGCTTGGATCTTATTGGCGATCAAACCGCGCCTGTTTCGTTCCTGCCTTCGTGGTGGGCGTGCTGCTGATCGCGCTATGGGGATGGGCACGGTGGGTGTACCTGCCGGAAGATGCACGGCGGGGTGAACTTGGGACACTGTGTGTCGGTTGGATGTTTGGTCTGCTGCTGGCGGCGTCGCTGGCGACTATCGGCTGGACCGCCTCGGTTCAGGAACCGCGGCGGTTGTGGCGGATCTTTCTTGGAACCGCCGCGATTGCCAAGATTTGTGGATTGTTGTTGCTCATCGTGGGACTGGGCTCGGGTATTCTGCGGTTCGTGGACATCCTTAAGGCTCTTGTTGTTTTGACTTCGTGGCTTGTGGCACTGTCGGCCATGGTCGCGGCTCTTCGCCGATGGGGGGCGGGCATGGCGGTGATGGGCACCGGATTGATTGCGGTCATGCTGCTGGCCGTACCGGTAACGCTGATGCCGGTGGTTCGCGTCGCCGGTCAGTCGCGGCAAGCGGGCGCGGTCGTGACGATCACCCACCTGTGCCCATCGCTGGCGATGCTGGCGGCGGTCTGGGATTCGGTGCCGTTGGAATGGGGGAAGATGAACCAGATGTATCACCTGACCGCGCTGGGCCAGGATGTTCCGATGAATCTGCCGGCGTGGTGGCTTTCGGCCGGACTATTTCTGGCGATGGCGGGTATGGGGGCGGTCATCGGCAGGGCAAAGCGTCGAGCTACGATCAAGAATTAGGCGCTGCCGCAGGACGACGGCCTGGCCGCAAGACGATTCCGTAGACGTCTTGAGACAGAGCTTGGTGCCGCGGTTCGTTTCACTCCCACAAAAAAACTGCAAAAAAGAAAGCGGCGTGACTTGCGTCACGCCGCTGGTTGATTCCGGGAGGAATCGTTGGATCAGAACTTCAGGATGATGTCGGCAGCGAAGGTGAGCTGATCCTTGTAGGAGTTGTTACCCGCACTAAAGGCCTTATCTTCCGAGAAGTCATAGCGAACTTCCGGACGGATGATAATGTTCTGGCCGAGGGGATCCTTCGGCAGCGGGACGATGGTCACGCCCAGCGTGATTTCATAGAAGTTCTGGTTGCCCAGACCGGTGAGAGAGTCATTTAAGTATTGATGAAGCTTCTCTGCCCGGACGTTGGCGGTGAAGTATTCGTTGATGTTGTAGGAAGCGTAGAGTGCTGCACCCCACACATCGCCATAGGCATGGGAGAAGCCGGTCCCATTCGATAGGACGTTGCCCTGTGCGCCACCGTCATAGATATAGAGGGCTTCGCCACCGAGCTTGAGTTTGTCGGTCGCCTGCCAAGTCACGACCGGATCGATGGCCACGCGATAGTGACTGCTATCGTGGGAATCTTCCGGACCAACAGTTCCATTCAAGATGGCGGTCCATTGCTTGTTGGGGGTCCAGATGACCTGACCGAGTGTATCGACCGAGCCATTGTTATCTTCGGTAGCCTGATCCCAACCACGGGTGATGCCGCCGGCAACCTGCCACTGATCATTGATCGTGTAGAAGGCCAAAAGGCCGGTTTGAGTGGCGGGGACCTGCGAGAACAGCAAGCTGCGGCTGTAGAAGGGGTTGTTGCGGGGATCGATGGTTTCGTAGCTGAGGAAGGTCACGAACTTGCCGGCGCGGAATTTGAGGCCATTGCCGACCGGAACGTTGACGTCAACATACGCCTGCGTGATATCAAACACGGGGACTTCGCCCCGATTATCGCTGCCGCCGGCGCCGTTGGCATCGCCATAGCTGGCGCTATTGTTGTTTTCATAGAGCAGACCGTTGGAGCGGGTGAAGTTGGCATCGGTGCCATACATCAGCTCGACCATGCCGCCGACATCCCACTTCTTGGAGTCAACCTGGCGTTCGAAGCGCACGACGAGTTGGTTGACGGCGTAGTGGTTGCCGACTTCCTGGGTGAACGTGCCGCCGGCGATCGGCGTGCCGTTGTCGCGGTGGTTATAGGTGTAGCCCGTTTCCAACCAACCGTAGATATTGAGGCCGATATCATCGAGCGGCTTGGCCGCGCCGACTTTGTCGAGGCCCCACATCAGTGGCGCGCGAGGGGCCGGAGCCTCATCGGCGGTGATGGCGGCGGGGTTGAGAGACAGGCCGGTCGTCTTCACTTGCGTGCCGTCAGCCATTGCAAACCCAGCGCTTGCAAGCAGGCTCAGCACAGCGAGAGAAACAGCGTCCTTCCGATAGAACATGATCACTCCTTTTTCCTTAAGGACAACGAGGTGAATTTCACTTCCTAAAACAATCGCCGTGCCGCGCACGCGATTCCGAACAAATCAACGCCTAGAGCCCAATTGCTGCGGTTTAGACCGCATCTTCATCCAGCAATCGGTTATCGAACCGCACGGACATTAGGCAAACGCCCGAAAAACGTGTCAATTCCGATCAAAAAAACGTCAGAGGCCATTTTTATGGCCTCTATCCACACCAGTGCCTGACAACCTGGGCACTGCAACGCCTGCAGATTAAAGCCCGATGTGGCTTTGAATCATGCGAAGCCTTTCGTGGCCGATACGATATGGCTCTGGGACGTAAAAAACCGCCCCCGGGACCATAATCGACCGGAACTGGCGCTAAGAATACGTAAAATTTGAGTGCTGTCAACCAAGAGTTTGGAAAAAAGCTTGGGAGGGGCGGGTGGGCGGCGGGAGGTCCGATAACAAGATCAAATTAGGGCTTGTTTTGGGTGTGTTGTGGGTGCTTTTGGGGTGATATGGGGATTTTTGGGTGCAATTTTGGTGCGATTGGGGTGCGATTTTGGTGCGTTTTGGACCCAATTTGAACGCGTTTTGGACGCAATTTGGACGCGTTTTGAACGTGTTTCGACACGTTTTGGTGTGTTTTGGTGAGTTTTGAGGTGTGTTTTTTCAGTTTTTGGAGGGTTTGTTGGAATTGCAGCGTCGGCGCGCTGGATTCATATTGGTGTGGGGAAGTCTTTTTCTCAGGGGGCAAGGGAGCCGATAGAATGCAAACGTACCGAACTCCTTTTCGGGGTGGAGAAGCGTGGCTTCTTTATTTTTTCCCGACTGATGAGTGATCGCTGCCGTATCTATATGGATGGACTACCGCATGAGGATTATGTTGACGGGCCACCGGAGTTTTGCGGCCCAGGGACTTCGTGAGCAGTTGATGGCGGCGGGGCACGAGGTGGTGACGTTCAATCGCGGGCCGGCCGGGCGCGACGGGAATGCCGTGAGCGGGTCGGTGGAGGAGCTCGCGAGCAATCCGCATTTCGATGCGACGTACGATACGGTCATCAACTACATTCTGCTGAAGGATGACAACGTCGAGCGGAACGTCGCGTACGTGGCGACGCTGCTGGATTTCTGCCAGCGCAAGTCGGTCAAGCATCTGATCCACATTTCGTCGATCAGTTCGTTCAAGGCTTCGGAGCGGGTGATTCACGAGGGGGCGAAGCTGGAAACGGTTCCGGAGAAGAAGGGGAGTTATGGATCGCTCAAGAGTGCGACGGATCTTTATCTGATTGCCAAGACGCCTGCGGCCATGAAGCTGACGATGGCGCGGCCGGCGTTCATCCTGGGGCCGGGGGTGATCAGTCCGATCGTGGGGACGGCGGCGCGGTTGCCGTGGAACCGGATGCTGGTGGTGGGCAACGGGAAGAGCCGGATGCCGCTGATCGGTCGGGACCAGGTGAATGCGGCGATCGTCAAGGCGGTGGCGAATCCGCCGGAGGGGGCGCAGGAGAATTTGATGCTGGTGGCCCCGAACTCGCCGACGCGGGTGGAGTATCTGCAGGCGTGCTGCGAGGAGCTGGGGTGCGGCAACGGGGTATCGTCGTTTCCGAAGTTTATGTGGTGGGGGCTGGCGGTGTTCGGGCAGGCCGTGGCGACGCTGATCGGGAAAGCCGACATGCAGGTGTACGCCAAGCTGACGGCCCGGTTGCCGGCCCAGCGTTACGATTCCTCGAAGACCGAGCAGCGTCTGGGGATGAAGCTGGATTTTGACTGGCGTAGGGCGTTGCGCGCGGCGATGGATGGGCAGGAGCCGAACTTCGTGCCGCCGTACCAGGTGGGGCCGCTGCCTAAGACGCGGGCGAAGCTGATCAGTTACCTGGGGTTTGGGCGGATTGTGAAGCAGAAGCACTTGCCGGCGCTGAAGGATCTGGGGTTTGCCGGGAAGATCGATGCCTTTGACATCGTGGCGGGGAAGGATGCGACGGGGCAGGAGATTCGTTCGATCCGTACGGAGAGGCCGGGGGATTCGGATTTGATCGTGGTGGCGTCACCGGGGACGGCACACATTCAGGCGATCGCGCAGATCGGCACGGCGGGAGGGCCGGTGCTGGTGGAGAAGCCGCTGTGTTATTCGCGGGAGGAGCTGGCGAAGTGGCAGGAGTTCGCTGCCGGGCGCAAGGCGCCGGTGTATGTGTGCCATAACTATCGATTCAAGCAGAACGTGCGGCAGATGGTGGAGGTGCTGGCGAAGTTCAACCCGGGAGGGCTGCGGCACGTACACGTGCATTTCGAGAGTCCGCCGGTATCGAATTCGAGTTCGGCGTGGATGCGTAACGAGCGGGTTTCGCGGACGCTGCTGCTGGACTTTTCGCTGCATTTCATGGATCTGGCGACGATGTTCGGGCGGACGCCGTGGAAGGTGGATTCGGTGCGGCACGAGCTGAACGTGCAGGGGCAGACGGCGTTGATCGACGGGATTCTGCGGAGCGACGGGCAGGCGGTGAGCTTTCTGCTGCGGCAGGGATTCGGCCCGCGGCGGGCGCGCATCCTGTATAACTTCCAGAATTACTCGGTGAGCCTGGGCTTTTTCCCGGATACGTTCGCGGTGTACATGTCGAACGACAATCCGTGGCAATACAAGGCGGAGAAGAAGGCGTCGATGAAGGCGACGCTGCAGAAGATCAAGGACAAGCTGACGAATCGCGAGTCGGATGACTCGCATCCGATCGCTTTGGCGGCGGCGCTGGGCGAGGCGTCGGATTATGCGGCGTGCATACGCGTGGAGGCGCTGGCGCCGTTCTATGATGCGATGTTTGACTTGAGCAAGCAGGTTTACGGAATCTGAGTGTGGGGAGAAGCAAGAAGCAAGAAGTAAGAAGTAAGAAGTAAGAAGTAAGAAGTAAGAAGTAAGAAGTAAGAAGTAAGAAGTAAGAAGTAAGAAGTAAGAAGTAAGAAGATGGAAGCAAGAAGTTGGAAGTTGGAAGGAAGATTCAAGGGAACGTGATGCAGCCTAATGACCCGGCCAGTTTCAAGAACCCGCACAGTCTCGGCAACAAGATTGGCCGATTGACGTGGGGAGTGGTCTGGTGGCTGCTGTTTCGGCCGACATTTCCGCGGTTGATGGGGGGGTGGCGGCGATTTTTATTGCGGCTGTACGGGGCGAAGCTGAAGAATACGTGGATACATCCGACGGTGCGGATCTGGGCGCCGTGGAAGCTGGAGGCGGGGGATGATGTATTTGTCGACCGGGACGTGAATCTTTATAACGCGTATGGCATACGGATCGGCGACCGGGTGGTCATCAGCCAGGGGAGTTTTTTGTGCACGGCGACGCACGATTTCCAGTTATCGAATTTTCCACTGACGGGTAAGCCGATCGTGGTGGAGAGCGATTCATGGATTGCGGCGGAGGCGTTTGTGGCGCCGGGCGTGGTCGTGGGTGCGGGCAGTGTGGTGGGGGCGCGGGCGGTGGTGGTGAAGACGGTGGCGCCGTGGACGGTGGTGGCGGGCAATCCGGCCCGGTACATTAAGGATCGGGTGGTGAAGGCTGCTGTGGGCGGCGAAAATTTAACCACAGAGGCACAGAGACACTGAGGATGCACAGAGGACGACGTAAATTAGCCACAAATGAACACGAATGAACACAAATGTCTTTTTTGTTAGAGAGAGGAAGAGAATTGAACCACGACGGCACCACGAAGGGTTCACCACAGGCACAGAGGATGGATGACAGAAGGCCATAATGTTCGAGCAGGAAGAGAAACAAGGATGAGTATGACGATGAGTGTTGCGACAGCGAGTGCGGCGGGCGGTGAGATTGTACAGAAGGCGCCGGTGTCGGTGATTGTTCCGGTGAAGAATGAGGAGGGGAATTTGGCTTCGTGTTTGGAGCACCTGGCGTGGGCGGATGAAGTGTTTGTGGTGGATTCGGGGAGCACGGATCGGACGGGCCAGATCAGCGCGGAGTACGGGGCGAAGGTGGTGCAGTTCAAGTGGGATGGGCATTTTCCGAAGAAGAAGAACTGGTCGCTGAAGAATCTTCCATTCAGGAATGAGTGGATTTTGATCGTGGATGCGGACGAGCACATCACGGAGGAGTCGGCGAAGGAGATTGCCGCGGTGGTGGCGAATCCGGGGGACAAGGTGGGGTATTACATCAATCGCAAGTTCATTTTCATGGGGGCGTGGCTGAAACATTGCGGGTACTACCCGAGCTGGAATCTGCGGCTGATCAAGAAGGGGCATGGGGAGTACGAGAAGATTTCGGAGACGGGGGATACGAAGTCGGGCGATAACGAGGTGCACGAGCATGTGCTGTGCGACGGGGCGGTGGGGTGGCTGAAGGAAGACATGATTCACTATGCGTTCCCGACGATCGATGTGTTTATTGAAAAACACAATCGGTATTCGAACTGGGAGGCGCTGGTGCAGTTGGAGAGGCTGGGGTCGGGATTGCCGGCGAATCCGTTCGGGCATGCGTTGGAGCGGCGGCGGTTTGCCAAGCGGTTGGTGGCGCATCTGCCGTTTCGGCCGTTGCTGCGGTTTTTTTACAGCTATGTTTTGCGGTTGGGATTTTTGGATGGTCGGCGGGGGTGGATATTTTGCCGGTTGCTGGCGACGTATGAGTTTTTGAGCGTGGCGAAGTATCAGGAGTTGAAGTTGAAGAGGAAGGGGACGGAACGATGAATGATGAACGATGAATGATGAAAAGCAGCGAGATCGCGCAGTCTGAGTCTTTCTCCATTAATGTTTTTCTTCGCTTGGCGTTGTTGGATCCGGCCCATCGTACGGCCCACACCGCAGAGGCGGGTTTTCCTCCTTCAACCAAGCAAGAATTTCTTCCACGTCCTTTGGGGGAAGATCAATATCGAACCGAATACCATTCCTGAGATGTAGTGCGAGACTCTCCACTTTAGCACCGATACCCATAATAGTACCTACCCACCCATGGTTCCAAACCCCCATCGAACACGCCCAATACACAATCTGCGGATTCGTGCGCACTTTCCAAGAAGTGATGTACCTTTCGGTCAGATATGGCCGGCCTATTGCGCACAAAAAAATGCTTAGCAAGGGTATTACCGACCAAAATTTGTACCCGGGAATGACAAGAGCTAATCCGAATGCAACTCCTGAAACGAGAAACAAAATCTTAAGAATAATCATGCCTCGATGAATTCGACGTTGAAAAAAACAGTAGCTTTGAGGCATCGGCATAATAATAATCCACCACAGATACTAGTATATTAACGTGATGCATTCATGGTTTTCATTCGCTGTGGTCGTGCACCTTGAATTCAAGATCCGCTGATCAACCACCACCAGACTCCCGGCTTGATGGCGAGCCAGTCTGAGGGCCAGTGGTCTTGGATCGGCACCCAGGCATCGGTTACGCCGTCGTCACCTACCCAGAGCACTTCGGTCGGTGGGGGCGTAGTGGCGGTACGCCCGATGAAGACTTGCCGCCGATCTCCGTCGTGTGCGACGCGGCCCCAGGTGAGCACCACGCCGCGATCGCGCCAGAGGTCGACGCGTTCGGGTTTCAGCCGCTGGATCTCCGGCGGCCAGTCGGCCGGAGGCAACTGAAGGGCATCCGGCGGGATCGCGCGTGTCTGCAGCCACGCCTGAATCGGCACCGGATTTACCTCGCGAATGATCCATGCGTTGAATCCGCGATCGTATTGCACCGCCCCGCCATCGCTCAACCAATGCGTGCCGAAACCCACCACCAATGGCAAAACTCCAAGCCCCAATAACCCAAGTCCTCGTTTGAAAGTTGGCCGACTCAGCAGGATCCGCAGCGCTGCAAACATCAGGGGTGTAAACCATGCCGCACAACCGAAGAGCAAGAATAATAATCCGCCTAATTGCAGGCTGTCGCGGTTGGCGTGGCCGGAGAAGTACTCGTACCGCGCTTCATAGAATGCCCATGCCGCAATGAGCAGGGAAAAGAGCAGCAGCGCCCAATCCCACCGATTCCATCGTGTTCGAGAGGGGTTTGGTGTGGCAGGAGTGTTCATAGAGTTCCAACCTTCCAGAATCTGAGGGTTGCCCGCCCAGCAAGGCAGGGGCATTGAGACCGTCAGAAAACTCGCCCCGTCATTATCAATAACGCCAGCGTCGCTATCAATCCGGTGATGAGCGACGTGCCGACGAGGAAGCCAAGCCAGCGTTCCTGGAAAAATTTGTAGATCGCCCAGAAGAAAACAAGGCACGGGGGAATCAGAAACACGAGCGTCAGGATCAATGCTTCGTGACTAAATGGCACAACAAGTAGACGGACTATCATAATGCCGCCAATCATTGCCCCCAGTTCTAAGATGATCCCCAGGATCACGCCCGAAATGAAATAACGGAAAAGAGGCAATCGGGGCGTGGTTTCTGTGCTTTTGTAGGAGAGGATGGGCTTGTCTGGTGAGGGGGTCGTCATGGTGTTAGCTCCGGTAAGGCGCTCCGTTTCATTTAGGACTTTGTCGGCACGAGGGACTCGGCGAGGGTGGTGAGTTTTTGGGTGTTGACGGCGCGGGAGTAACGCTGGGTGAGGATGGATCGGGCGTGGGCTTGCATGTCGAGTTGGGCGGCGGGGTTGGATTGGAGGGCGCGGATGGCGGCGAGGAGTTCGTGGACCTGGCCGATGGCAAGGACGGTGCCGAGGTGGTCTTCGCGGATGCTGAGGGCGACTTCGGTATCGTCGGGGCCGATGTAGATGGAGGGGCGGCCGGCGGCGAGGATGCCGTAGAATTTTGAGGGGACGATGAGGCCGGTGGTGCCGGGGGCCTGGGTGATGAGGTGTACATCGGCGGCGGAGAGGGTTTCGGCGAGGCTTTCGCGGGGCTGGTAGTCGAGGATGAGGGTATTGGCGAGGTGTTTGCCGTCGAGGTAGCGGCGGATTTCCTGCATGCGCCGGCCGCCGCCGATGAAGACGAAGCGGACGGCCTGATCGAGGGGGTCGGAGGAGGCGGCGAGTTTTTCCATGGCGGAGCAGAGGGTGGTGATGTCGTGGCCGAGGCCGAGGTTGCCGGAGTACATGATGACGAATTTTTCGTCGAGGCCGTGTTCCTTGCGGAAGGGGTTTTGATGGCGCGGGAGGGGCTGGAGTTCGTCGGGATCGGCCCAGGGGGTGATGAGCACGAGTTTGTTTTCGGCGATATTTTTGGCGGCGATGACTTTGTGCATGCATCGGCCGAGGACGATGACGCGATCGGCGGAGCGGAGGAGGCGGCGATGGATGCGTTCGAAGAGGCGGGTGACGAGGCTGCGGGGTTTGAAGACGCCGAGGGCGACGGGGACATCCGGGTAGAGGTCCATTTCATATTGGATGTAGCGTGTGCGGCGGAAGGTTTTGAGGAGCATGCCGACGACGCCGATCATGGGCGGGGTGGTGAGGCAGACGACGACGTCCTGGCGCGGGAGGGTGAGGGCGCGCCAGAGGGCCAGGAGGTGGAAGAGGCCGAAGTCGACGAGGCGGGTGAGGATGCGGCCTTTTTTGAAGAGGTTGGCGCCGACGCGGTAGATTTTGATGCCGCGGTATTCTTCGCGCTTGGGGAGGACGGCGCCCTGCTGGCCGTAGACGGAGCGGGAGGCGATGACGGTGACTTGGTGGCCTTGTGCGGCCATGGACTGTCCCCAGTCGGCCATGTGCTGGGCGGTGGCGACGACGTCAGGCCAGAAGGGTTGATTGATGAGGAGAATCTTCATGGTGAGAGTATTATCGGTTTTTGGGGGAATTAGATAGAGCGCTGGGTGGGATAAATTGGTCGCGAATGAACACGAATGAAGAGATAGAGGATGAGGGACGGGGCTTGCGGCATGAGGTCGGATTGCTGTGCGGTGGGGGAGTCCTTATTCTGATGCGACGTTTTTTTGGGAGTTTTTCAATGGCTGAGGCTTTGGCGGATAAGTCGTGGTTTCAAGAGGCGCATTACGGGATGTTTGTGCATTGGGGGCCGTATGCGGTGGCGGGGCGGGGGGAGTGGGTGATGAATCGGGAGCGGATTCCCGCGGCGGAATATCGCGAGAAGTATGTGCAGAATTTTCGGGCGGAGAATTACGATCCGGCGGCGTGGGTGCGGCTGGCGGTGGAGGCGGGGATGAAATACGTGGTGCTCACGACGCGCCATCATGATGGCTTTTGCCTGTGGGACACGAAGACCAGTGAGAATAATGCGATGAACTTCGGGCCGAGGCGGGATTTGCTGCGGCCGTTTGCCGACGCGGTGCGGGCGGCGGGGTTGAAGCTGGGTTTTTACTATTCGGGTGCGGACTGGACGCATCCGGATTATCCCGATGCGTTTGCGCGGGATTGGGCGAAGGGGTGGCAATCGCCGGAGCATCGGGCGCGGTTTATTGCTTATTACAAGGCGCAACTTCGCGAGCTGATGACGCAGTATGGCAAGGTGGATCTGCTGTGGTATGACGGATGTTCGCCGGCGGACATGCGGGAGCCGGCGGCCAATTTGATGGTGAGGGAATTGCAGCCGCACATCATGATCAATAATCGCAACGGCGAGCCGTGCGATTTTCAGTGCAGCGAGCAGACGATCAAGCCGGCGGCCGAGGGAACGCCGTGGGAGGCGTGCATGACGCTCAATGATAATTGGGGGTATCACGCCAGCGATCGGAATTGGAAGCGTGCGGGCGATGTGCTGGGGATGTTGCTGGAGACGCGAAAGAGTGGCGGGAATCTGCTGCTGAACGTGGGGCCGAAGGCGGATGGGACGATTCCGGCGGAGACGGTGGCGATTTTGCGGGAGGCGGGGGCATGGATTCGGCGGCACGAAGAGATTTTTCCCGGGGTGGATCGCTCGCCGTTTACGTGGAACAATTCCAGCAAGCTGACGGTGCGTGGGAATACGATTTACGTGAATTTTGAAAAGGTCGGGCCGCGGGAAATGTGCGTGGCGGATATACGGAATCGGGTGTTGTCGGCGCGGCATGTGGGGAGTGGGCGGGCGATACCGTTCGAGCAGCGGATGAATGAGGGGCGGTTGTTTTTGCGGGAGCTGCCGGGGCGTGAGGAGGAGCCGCTGGTGGCGACGATTGCGCTGGCGGTGGAGGGGAAGCCGCAGAGCATTGCGACGCAGGAGAATTTTTGGATACCGACGTGAGTGGGGATGCTGGTGATCTGTTATACGTAATCTGAGGGACGGTTTGCGACGCATGGCTGACGGGGCCCCTGCCCCGTAAGCCATGGCACACGACAGGGCCTACCTGGCGTTTTTTTCGTACCAGGCGATGGTTTTGCGGAGGCCGTCTTCGAGGGTGGTTTGGGCGGAGAAGCCGAAGCGTTCGCGGGCGCGGGTGGTGTCGAGGCAGCGGCGGGGCTGGCCGTCGGGCTTGGTGGGGTCCCACTGAATTTTGCCGGTGAAATTGCTGAGGCGGGCGACGAGTTCGGTGAGGTCTTTGATGGTGATTTCGCGGCCGGCGCCGAGGTTGACGGGGTCGGGGTCATTGTATTTTTCGGTGGCCAGCGCGATGGCTTCGGCGGCATCTTCGACGTAGAGGAATTCGCGGGATGCGGCGCCGGTGCCCCAGGCTTCGATGTGATCGGCGTGGCGGCGATGGGCTTCGATGCACTTGCGGATGAGGGCGGGGATGACGTGGGAGGTGTGAAGGTCGAAGTTGTCACGCGGGCCGTAGAGATTGACGGGGAGGAGGTAGATGGCGTTGAGGCCGTACTGCTGGCGATAGGCCTGACACATGACGAGGAGGGCTTTTTTGGCGATGCCGTAGGGGGCGTTGGTTTCTTCGGGGTAGCCGGTCCAGAGGTCGTCTTCGCGGAAGGGGACGGGGGTGAATTTGGGGTAGGCGCAGATGGTGCCGACCTGGACGAATTTTTGGATTTTGTGAATGCGGGCCTGTTCGATGAGGTTGACGCCCATGGTGATGTTGGCGAAGAAATAGCGGCCGGGGTTGTCGCGATTGGCGCCGATGCCGCCGACTTGGGCGGCGAGGTGGATGACGACGTCGGGGCGGGCGTCATTGTAGAGTTTTTCGGCGGCGGATTCGTGGGTGAGATCGTAGTCGCGGGAGCGAGGGATGAAGATATCCTGGTCGGAAACGCCGCGGGCGCGGAGTTTTTCGATGAGGAAGGAACCTAAGAAGCCGGCGCCGCCGGTGACGAGATAACGCATGAGTGCACCTGAGAAATTGTAGGCCGCGGATCGATTAGAAGCTGTTTCACAACCTCGGTTTCGGATTGAGAACCAGTTGTCTTCGGCGACTTCCTGGAGTTATGAAACCGCCTCTAGCGTTTTTTCTTGTCGTGGTCGTAGAGGATTTTTTCGCGTTCGGCGAGGCGCAGGTCGGAGTCGATCATCATTTTGGCGAGGGTTTTGAAGCGGACTTTCGGTTCCCATTTCAGTTGGGTCTTGGCCTTCGTGTAGTCGCCGAGGAGGAGGTCCACTTCGGCGGGGCGGAGGTAGCGGGGGTCGGTTTCGACGTGTTTTTTCCAGTCGAGGCCGAGGAGGGAGAAGCATTCTTCGATCCATTCGCTGACGCTGTGGGTTTCTCCGGTGGCGACGACGTAATCGTCGGGTTGTTCCTGTTGGAGCATGAGCCACATGGCTTCGACGTAATCGCCGGCGAAACCCCAGTCGCGTTTGGCGTCGAGGTTACCCATGAAGAGTTTTTCCTGGAGGCCCATTTTGATGCGGGTGGCGGCGCGGGTGACTTTGCGGGTGACGAACGTTTCGCCGCGGCGGGGGGATTCGTGGTTGAAGAGGATGCCGTTGCAGCCGAAGAGGCCGTAGGCTTCGCGGTAGTTGACGACCTGCCAGTAGGAGTAGACCTTGGCGCAGGCGTAGGGGGAGCGGGGATGGAAGGGGGTGGTTTCTTTCTGGGGGGTTTCGACGACTTTGCCGTACATTTCGGAGCTGGAGGCCTGGTAGAACTTGACGGGGTAGCCGGTGATTTGTTGGAGGTCGCGGACGGCTTCGAGGAGCATGAGTGTGCCGAGGGCGTCGGTGTGGACGGTGTAGACGGGTTCATCGTAGCTGACGCGGACGTGGGATTGCGCGCCGAGGTTGTAGATTTCGGAGGGTTTGCACTTGGTGAGGATGTCGCGGAGGCCACTGGCGTCGGTGAGGTCGCCGTAGTGGAGGTGAAGCTTGGGGTGGGGCTGGTGGGGGTCTTCGTAGATGTGATCGATGCGTTCGGTGTTGAAGGAGGAGGAGCGGCGAATGATGCCGTGGACTTCGTAGCCCTTGGCGAGGAGGAGCTCGGCGAGGTAGGAGCCGTCCTGTCCGGTAATACCGGTGATCAGGGCACGTTTGAGGTGTTGGGACATGGTTCACTTCTCCGTATGGGAATAGTGTAGTTCTTATCGGCAATAATTCGTGGGGACATCACCGGGTTAAGGGACGACGATGTTTAACCACGGAGTAACACGGAGGGCACGGAGAGTTGGTCGAGGTGGTATGAAGGAATAGGTTTAGCCTTCCAAGTCTGCCAGGGAGATTTTTCACCACCAAGACACCAAGGCACCAAGAATTTTTGGGAGGGTGTGGAGAGGGAAACTGGATTGCGGAATGGCCAAGCGTAATCGAGGTAGTGCGTTGCGGGGATGATGTTGTACATGCCGCGAGGGGGAAATGTTCTTGCGGGTTGTCAGTCGCGGCGTCATGCTGCTGTTACGCAAATGAAGGGGTGAGACTGAGCCGCTGCGTCGCCGTTACGATCGTCTTTCCTTTGAGTCCTTTGGAGAAGAAATGATGGCGTCGGCATCGGATATTAAGGACTGGAACACCATCGCTCCTTCCTACGCTGGCGTGATCGAGTCGCATGGCGATCGTTGCTTTCCGGAGATCCGCGAGCGCTTCTGGAGCCTGCTTGGCGACATCAAGGGCAGACGGGTTCTGGATCTGGGCTGTGGCCAGGGGTGGTTGACCGCCGAGCTCGCCGCTCGTGGGGCCGGTGTGCTGGGCATCGATGGTTCCGATGCGTTGATCGCCCGTGCCCGCGGGCTCTTTCCCCACCTGACGTTTCATGTCGCCGATCTGGCCGCCGGCATTCCCGACTCGGAAACGGGCTTCGACGTCATCATTTCCCACATGGCCGTCATGGACATCCCCGAAGTCGATACCCTGTTTGGCTCTGTCGGGCGTGCGCTCAAGCCGGGCGGTGCGTTCCTGTTCACCATGCCGCATCCGTGCTTCTTCACGCACAAAAGTCATCAGGATGAGAATCACCAGTGGTTCAAGAAAGTCACCGGCTACCTCAAGCGCGAGACCCGACGCATTGATTCCTTTGGTGGACACAACCACTACCATCGCCCAATCTCGCACTACGTCAGCGCGCTGGCAGCAGCAGGACTTTTCGTGTTCGAGTTCTACGAACCGCCCCACCAGCCGCGATCTGGTCGCGTTGATCCGGACTTTCTCAAGACCTTCCCGGTGTTCCTGATGATCGGGGCGCGCAAAAGCGCCGTCCGGTAGTCGTCGTAAGACGACGGGTTGAGACGGAGCGGGTGCGTTCCCTTAAAAGAAATCATTTGATGTAATGGCCATGTGACGGGATGAGAGGATCGAGAAGGAGACGGTGCGTGCCTGTTTTTATCCTCGTGCAGTAAAAAAATAGATAAATTGTAAGCCCCGTGGCGTTATCTTGGTGTGCTGAATGAGGTAGCACCGTGACCGACGGACAGGACTGGGCTCAGTGGATGCAGCGGCATGGGCCGGCACTACTTCTCTATGCGCGCCAAATTGTCCACGATCCCGCGCTGGCAGAGGATGCGGTGCAGGAAGGTTTTGTCCGCTTTTGGCTCCATCGGCGTAAAGCTCCCGAGCCTCTTGGTTTGCTCTATGCCGCCGTTCGTTCCGCCGCCCTCGATAGCATGCGCCGCCGGCAGCGACGCAACCCGCGGGAACAGGCCGTGGCGCGCCCGGAAGCTTGCTTTGACGTTGCCGCGGCCCAGCGCGAAAGCAGCGCCGACGTAGAGGCCGCCTTGGCCCAGCTTCCCGTCGAACAGCGCGAGGTGGTTGTGCTGAAAATCTGGGGCGGCCTGACGTTCACGCAGATCGCGCAAGCCATTGGAGAATCCGTCGGTACCAGTGCCTCGCGATATCGTTATGCCATGCAAAAACTCGCGACCTTACTCCGTGCGGAGGTGCCCCTTGAATGAAGACTCGTTCAACGCTTTGGAACGACGCCTGGCCGACCTGCGGCCGGCGGCCTTGTCGCCGGACGTTACGGAGCATATTGCCCGGCGTCTGGGCGAACTGCCTCTGACCTGGGGTGATCGCCTACTCGCCGGCTCTATGGCCGCAGGCGCGCTGGCCGCGGCCCTGATCTTCGCCATCATCCTGCTTAGCGCCGCCGCCGGGGACGTCCCGGCAAGGTCCGATGGCGCTCATTCCCTCGCTCAAGAGCGCATCATGCAAGAATACGACTTGCTCCTGGCCCGCCAGTGATACACCCATAGTGGAGGAACTACCATGTCATGGGTCAAAAGACATCTTCCCACCAAACGCTGGAATCGCGTGGCTTTGTACGTGCTTAGCGGGCTGCTGATCCTCATAGCCGCCGACATGTGTTTTGTGCAATACTGGCGACGCATCACCATTTCTCCCGAGACTACCCGCATCACCACGCCACTTACCCCCTTGGGCTATCCCGACTATATCGCGGCCTTGAACGCCGAATTCAGCCGCGGCGTTACGTCCGAAAACAACGCGGCGGTCTTGCTCCTCGATCTGATCCCCGAGAATGAGAATGACTTCAGCCTCAAGTTGCGCCAGGCTGAACTGGCCGCCCTCAGTCTGCCCGCGTCCCCCGCACGCCAGGGCACGGCGGTTTGGACGTTCGATATTTGGCGCGCTCAACAGCTTGGTACGAGCCCAATGCCGCCATCCGCAACCGCGCCAGCCCCGGCAAGCGATGACGATGAAATCTCCGAGCTCATGCGGAGTCCTTGGCGTCCCGTCGATCACCCCTTGGCCAAGAAGTGGCTCGATGACCACGTATCCGCCCTCGACCTGGTCCATCGCGCCGTGGCCCGCGACCGCTGCTACTTTCCCCTGGTCGCCCACCCCAACTGGGCCACCGACGATTCTCCCGGCCAACTGATTGCGGTCTTGATTCCCCACCTCAGTCACTGTCGCACCGCCGCGTATATGCTCATCACTCGCGCTATGTGCCGCCTCAGCGAAGGGGACCTCCCTGGTTTCGAGCAGGATATTACCGACACCTTCCTGCTCGCCCGCTTGCTCAGCCAAAACCCCATGCTCATCGACCAGTTGGTTGCTTACCAAATCGACGCCTTAGCTCAGCGCGCCCTCCAGCAGGCGTCCGCCAGCGATCTTCTCGATGCCGCCGCCGCTCCCCGCCTCCTCGCCCTGCTCGACCGCTTACCCCCCATGCCCGCGCTGGCTCGCGCCATCGATCACAGCGAGCGTTACTCCGTCCTCGACTTCGTTTGCCTGGTTTCCTACCGTGGCCCCAGCGCCATCGCCATCCTGGATGCAGAATCAACTTTCAGCACGCAGCCCGGCTCGACCTTGGCACAGTACCTTCTGCCGATCAACTGCAACGCCGCTCTGCGTATCGCCAATGCTTTCCTCGACCGCTGCGTCCGCGCCCTCGACCAGCCCACCTATCTCCAGCAACAGGCCGCTTTGGCTGCGATTGAAAAAGATCTTCAGGACATGAACCGCAACGCCCTGCGGATTAACCTGGCCGAACGCTTTGTGGCGATGCTCATGGTGAGTTTCACTCACATCAACAGCACGTACGAGCAATCGCTCGTGCTCCACAATCTCACGATCCTGGCGCTGCAACTCCGCCTCTATCATCTCGAACATCACGCGTACCCCGCCGCCCTGACAGATCTTTCCGTGCCGCCCGCGACCCTCTTTGACGCATTCGCCGACCGTCCATTGGTGTACCGCCGGGAGGGGTCGGGCTATCTTCTTTACAGCGTCGACCGTGACGGCCACGACGATGGTGGCCTGCCCCGCAAACTTGCCAAATCCGGACAGACTTGGGACCTCGTTGTCCATGCTCAACCGCAGCCACAGCCAAAATGAAGCTGTCGTATCATGTGAGGAATCCGGGGAACTGGCTCTGTTGGAATCCTTTTTGGCCCAAACGGTGGCCTCGGCAGACGAGGTGGAAGAAGAAATCCGCCAACTTTTTGAGGCATTTCAAGGATAACGCATTTTGAGCGAAACTTTCTAAACAGAATGCTTCTGTAAGGGGTGGCGGAATAGACGACCGCCGGAGGATGCACCATGAGTC
>Ga0114951_10000658_pt1 | contig 46475 bp, 41 predicted proteins | sample AM7aDNAmetaG_FD_88677 | JGI IMG/M metagenome (GOLD analysis project Ga0114951, IMG submission 88677) | Freshwater microbial communities from Finland to study Microbial Dark Matter (Phase II) - AM7a DNA metaG | ecosystem: Environmental > Aquatic > Freshwater > Lake | place: Finland: Lake Alinen...
ATGAAGCGGCTCATGAAGATCCTGCTCGGGCTCTCTATCGGGGCGGCGGTCGCCGTGCTGTTCGCCCCCAAGAGCGGCCGCGAGCTGCGAGAACAACTGATCGGCGGCGCCACCGGGAAGCTTCTTCCGGCGGCGCCCGTCGAGTTTCCCGAGCCTGAGGGCGAGCGCCTGTGGGACGCCGGCGCGGCCACGGCCGTGGCGGAACCGCCACTGGTCGAGCCGGCGATCGTCGAGCCGGCCCTTGAAGAATCAGTGCTCGTCGAAGAAGCGGCCGTCATCGAGGAAGTCGTCGTAGTAGAAGCCGACATCGAAGAAATCGTCGTCGACGAAGCCGTTGCCGTGGGCGAGACCGTCGTCGAGGACGCGGCCGTCGTGTTTGAGCAGGAAGCGGTCGAAGCGGTCGCCGCGGCCGAGCCCGAGATCGCCGTAGAGGCGACGTCCGAGGATCTGCGGGCGCGCATCGAGGAGACGCGCGCGGCCGTCGAGACCGACATCGCCCAGCCGTTCGCCCCGGTGGTCGCAGACATGGCTGCTGAAGCGGCTGTTGCGGCGGAGACCTCAACTGAAGAAGCTCCGCCGGCGGAGACCCCCGCCGATGAAGCCGTCATCGTGCAGGAACCTGCGGCCGAAGGGGCCGTGGTGGTGGAGCCGATGGTGGAGGGTCCCGTGTACCAGGAGCCCGTTGCCGTGCCCGAGCCCGAAGTGGAGGTGGAGGCGCCGCCGGAAGCGCCGCGCGCCTGGGAGATCTCGTACGGCGAGGAAGAGCCGCCGGCTGCGCAGCAGCCGCAGGCCGAAGCGCCCTTCGCCGAAGAGCCAGTCGCCGCAGAGCCGGTGGTCGCTCAGGCGGCGTCCGAAGAGCCGGTCATCGAGGAAGCGCGGGTAGTGGAGACGGCGCCGGTGGTTGAGTCGCCGGTGCTGGAAGCGCCGGTCGCCGAGGCTGCGAGCGCACAGGTCGCCGACCTGACGCCCGAGCCTGCCCAAGCCGTGGTCGAAGAAGCTCCGGCCGAGGCCGTGGCCGAAGAAGTGCCGGCTGAGCCGGTTGTTGAGGAGATCCCGGCTGAGGCTGTGATGGTCGAGGAAGCCCCGGTCGCAGAGGCTTTGGCTCACCAACCGTCGCCATCCGCGCCCGTAGCCGAGGCTCCCGCCGTCGAAAGGACAGTCATCGAGCAGCCTGAGGCTCGCGGTGATGGCACCATCGATCAGGCCGAGATGCGTCGCCGGATCGAAGAGACGCGCGCCCGTCTCAAGGCCAAGGCGTTCGACGCCATGATGAGCGGCGAGTCGGCCCTGCTGGGGCGCGACAGCGGCGAGAAGCCGGTGCCCAAGGGCGACGACCTCAAGCTGGACGGCGAGCTCGAGAGCACCATCGACGAGTCGCTGTCGCAGGAAGAGTACTGAGCCGCGGGGCTGCGCAGATCCGCTGACGACGGGGGCGGGCGCCGCAGGGCGCCCGCCCCCGTCGTCAGCGGGCGTCACCGCTTCTCAGGCCGCCGCGGCGGCCTCTTGCGCTGCCGGCCCGCCTTGCGTAGCGCGCGCGGTGACTCCAGCCCGAGACCCGTCGCCCACTCCTCGTCGCTCATGCGGTTCGGGTTTCGCCGGTCGACGGCCGGCCAGGTGAGCGCGCCCGGCGCCAGCCCGCGCTCGTGCATGGTGTGCGCCAGAATCCCGGCGGTGGAGAGGAACAGCACGCCCAGTAGCACCCCCGACGCGGGGATCGTGCGGTTCTCGAGCAGCAGGAAGAAGTACCACCAGACCTTCGCACCGATCCCGAGCAGCGCCGCGTAGTAGACGAGCACGACCGGGATCATGACCAGCCCCGCGTAGGCCGGCAGGATCGAACGCGCCCACCCACCGGGCTTCGCCAGGGGCCAGATGACGGCGGCGGGGAGCACCAGCAGCACAGCGTAGGGGTCGCTGAGCATCGCGAGAACGGCGACCAGCACAAGGAAGCCGTGGGCGATGAAGATCGTCGCCCGCGGGTCGATGGCCATGCGCCTCTCGAGGCGTCTGCCGACGGCCACCGCGTAGCCGTAGGCGAGGACGAGCAAGGCGACGAGGATCACCACGCGCAGATAGCGCGGGTTGCCGGCGACGTGGGACCCGGGTGGGATGACGGCGCCCGGGCTGCGGGGAAGCTGACCCAGCAGATTGGCCAGATAGATGATGGCGAGCAAGGCGAGCCACGGCGCCAAGTGGAGCGCCGAGCGCACCAGCGCGGGGCGGAGATTGACGCGCGCCCGCCGGCAGTGCGCGAACAGGTCGACGGTCACGCCTGCCAGAGGCAGCAGAAACGCAGCCAGGATGAGGGCGAGGGCGCCGCCGGGCAACGTGCGGCTGCGCGTGAGGAAGATCGTGCCGCCGCTGCGAGCCCCCGGGCTCGTCGTGCCGTCGATCGCCATGATCATCGCCTGCACCGTGCTGCCGACCTTGGTGAGCGTCACGGTGGAGATGTTGTCGAGGGTGTCGTTCTGCGGCGGCACCCGGGCGCCCGCCGCCGTGATGGTGATGCCCGGCACGCCGCGCGCGACAAAGGGCCCCTGGCTGCCCGAGCTCGTGGGCACGGCCAGGCGCAGCACCTGGGCAGGCACCGTGGGCAGGAGCGCCTCCAGGTTGGCGTTGACGCGCGCCGCGGGGGCAGTGAGCAGCCAGAGCCAGGGCGGGGCGACCTTGGCCGCCGGGCTCCAGCCGTCGAGGCCGATGCCCGTGGGATCGCGCGTGGCCACCTCGCGAAGCGCGATCACCGCGTACAGGTCGTCGATCTGGTGATCCTGCGTGAAGCGCCGCGCCCCCAGCGCGCCGTAGGCGTCGCCGCTGGTGCACAGGAAGATGATCGAGTGGTCGTGCGCGGTCACCGTGAACGAATGCGCCAGCTCGAGCAGCGCGGCGACCCCGGAAGCGTTGTCGTTGGCGCCCTGCGTGGCCACGGGGGGGGCGTCGCGATTGGCGATCACGAGAATCGTGCCCGCGGCGTCGCCCCGGGAGAGCGCCCAGATGTTCTGCAGCGCCACGTCCTTGCCATTGATCGTCGCCGCGAAGCTGTCGATGTGCGTCTCGAGGCCCGTCTGCTTGAACTGCTGGACGACCCACAGGGCCAGCCGGTTGTCGGGGTCGGTACCGGCCACGCGCTGGGGGTAGTCGGTGACGATGGTGCGCAGATCGGCGGCTGCCTGCTCGCCGTCGAACGACACCGGTTCGAGGCTGAGCTTGGGGGTGTCCGGTCTGCCCAGCGTGAAGAATGAGATCACGACGAGGATGAGCGTGACGACCCAAGCGGCTCGATACACCTTGAGGTTGGGCAGGGCGCACCTCCTTGGGCGTGCGGGCATCCTATCAGACAGCGGGTAAGATGGACCCATGAGCAGCCCCACCCGCATCCTCGTGGTCGAGGACGAGGCACGCATCGCCGAGGTCGTGCAGAGCTATCTGGAGCGCGAGGGGCACATGGTGGTACGGGCGGCGACGGGCGAGGACGCGCTCGCCGACTTCGCCCGTCGCCGTCCGGACCTTGTCGTACTCGATCTCGGGCTTCCCGGCATGCCCGGGGAGGACGTGTGCCGGCGCATCCGCGCCGCCTCCGACGTGCCCATCATCATGCTCACCGCCAAGGACGGCGAGGAGGATCTGGTGAAGGGCCTGCAGCTCGGCGCCGACGACTACCTCACCAAGCCGTTCAGCCCGCGCGAGCTCACGGCGCGCGTGCGCGCTCTGCTGCGCCGGGCGCGCGGCGGTGACGAGCCTCAGGCCGACGTGCTGGAGCGCGCCGGCGGGCGGCTGGTCGTCGACAGTGCCCGTCGGCGCGCCACCCTGGACGGCGCGCCCGTCGATCTCACGGAGTCCGAGTTTCGGCTGCTGCAGACGCTTGCCCGCTTCCCCGGGCGCGTGTACACGCGCTTTGAGCTCGTCGACAAGGTGCAGGGCTACCAGTACGAGGGGTACGAGCGCACCATCGACGCGCACGTCAAGAACCTGCGCCGCAAGCTGGGCGAAGACGCGCGTGCGCCGCGGCTCGTCCTCACGGTCTACGGCCGCGGCTACGCCTTCGCCGAGGAGCAGCCGTGAAGCGCGGGCTGCGGCTGCGCCTGGCGCTGACGCACGCGCTCGTCGCGCTGCTCGCCATCGTCGTGGTTGCCGCGATCGTGTTCGTGGCGGGCGGTCGCCGCTTCGACAGCTACCTGAGCCAGGTACAGCACTCCCGCAACCAGGCGGTCGTGAGCGCCCTCACCCAGACCTACAAGGCCCCCGACGGCTGGGACGCCGCGGCGGTCTACACGCTCAGCCAGATCGCCCTTCTCAACAACGTCGATGTCGCCGTGTACTCACCCGAAGGGCAGCTGCTTTTCACCGTGCAGGGCCGGCACATGGGCATGATGGGCGGCAGCATGATGGGTAGCGGCAACGGCAACGGCATGATGGGCGGCGGCGCGTCCACCGCCACGCCTTCCCCGCAGACCACCGCGCTGAGCCGCGACCAGTTTGAGGTGCAGGCCTACCCGCTGGTTGTCGCCGGCAAAGACGTCGGCACGGCGGAGGTCTACGCGCCGCGCAATGCGCGAGCCGCCGCCGAGTCCGCGTACCAGACGGCGCTCACCCACAATCTGGTCATCGCGGGGCTCGTGGCGGCCGCGCTCGCCTTTCTCATCAGCCTGTTCGTCAGCCGGCGGATCACCGGGCCTCTTGAGGAGCTCACGGATGCGGCCGAGGACGTTTCTGCCGGCAACTTCGACGTGCGGGTCGCGCCGCGCGCCAACGACGAGGTGGGCGCGCTGGCCGCCGCCTTCAACGCCATGGCCGACCGCCTGGCGCGCGACTAGCAGTGGCGTCGCGACATGACCGCCGACCTATCGCATGAGCTGCGCACGCCGCTGGCGACCATCCAGTCGCGCATCGAGGCCCTCGAGGACGGCGTGCTGCCGGCTACGCCAGAAAACCTGCGCGTGATCGGCGCCGAGGTCGAGCGCCTGGGGCGCCTGCTCGGCGCGCTCCGCAGCCTCAATGAGCTGGAGAGCGAAGACGTGAGCGTGGAGCATGACAGGCTCGACCTGGCCGCCGTGGGGGGCGACGCCATCGCCCATGCCGAGACTGCCTACGCGGCGAAGGGGGTGACGCTCGACGGCGACCTTGCCTCGGTCGCGGTCAAGGGCGACCGCGACCGTTTGCTGCAGGTCGCCGCCAACCTGCTCGACAACGCCCTCAAGTTCACGCCGCAGGGAGGCCGCGTGGTGCTGACCGTCGCCTCCGGCGGCGGCCCGGCAGGCGCGGCCCCGCCCGGCGGCGTCGTGAGCGGACTGCCCTCGCCCAGAGACGCCTGGGCCACGCTCACGGTCGCCGACAACGGCCCGGGCATCGACCCCATCGACCTGCCCTTCATCTTCGACCGGTTCTATCGTTCGCGGGCGGCGCGGGGCACGCAGGGCGTCGGCCTCGGTCTCGCCATCGCCCGAGGGCTCGTTGAGGCTCAGGGCGGCGTCATCGAGGCCACCGACGGGCGCGAGGGCGGCGCCGTGTTCACGGTGCGGCTGCCGGCGGTCGGCTGACACGTGCGTGAGATCCTGGACGCCGCGCTCGGCCTGCTCGAGAAGGGCGAACCGTTCGCCCTCGTCACGCTCGTGGCGCAGCAAGGTTCGACGCCGCGGGCCGCGGGCGCGCAGATGCTTGTACGGGGGGACGGCTCCATCGCCGGGACCATCGGCGGCGGCTTGCTCGAAGCGACGACAATGCGGGAGGCGGCGAAGGCCATCTCCGGCGGGCGCTCGCACGTGACCACCGTGGAGCTTACGGGGCAGTCGGTCTCAGGGCCGGCCATGATCTGCGGGGGCCACGCGGCCGTGCTCGTGGCCTACGTGGCAGCCGGCGACCCCGGCCTGCGAGCGCTTCTGGACGAGCTTGCGCAGGCGCGCGATGACGCGCGCGCGGCGTGGCTCTACACGTTCTTCGCCGCTGAGCCAGGCCCTACCGAAGTCCGCTACTGCGTGTTGCGGGACGGCGCCGAGCCCGTGGGTGAGCTGCCGTGCGCGCCGGCGGAGCTGCGCGCGCTGGCCGGTAAGATCGCCGTGCACGGCTCGGCGCAGCTTCCCGACGGGAGGTCGGTGTCCGTCGAGGCGCTGCTGCCGCCGACGACGGCCGTGATCTGCGGCGCCGGGCACGTCGCCCGGGCGCTGGCGCCGGTGGCCGCTGCCGTCGGCTTCGAGGTCGTGGTCCTCGACGACCGTCCCGAGTTCGCCGCCGCGGAGCGCTTTCCGGACGCCTCGCGTGTGGTTCTCCTCGGAAGCTTCGCCGGCGCCTTGGCGGGACTCGAGCTCACCTCTCGCAGCTTTATCGTTGTCGTCACGCGCGGGCACGCCCACGATTTCTCGGTGCTGGAACAGGCCCTGCGCACGCCGGCGGGCTACATCGGCCTCATGGGCAGCTCTTCCAAGCGCGAGAAGATCTTCAAGGCTCTCTCAGCCAACGGGTTCTCTGCCGCCGACCTGGACCGGATCTTCTCGCCGATCGGCATCGCCATCGCCGCGGAGACCCCGGCGGAGCTGGCCGTCAGCATCACCGCCGAGCTCATCAGCGTGCGGGCGGCGATGGCGGGGTGAAGGCCGCCGCCCTGCGTGCGGTCATCCTGGCGGCGGGGCTGTCGTCACGCATGCGGGAGCTCAAGCCTTTGCTCCCGCTGGACGGCGTGCCGGCTGTCCTCAGGGTCGTGGGCGCCTACCGCGACGTGGGGCTCGAGGTCGTCGTCGTTCTCGGCTTCGGCGCCGAGCGCGTCGCTCCGCTGCTGGAGGAAGACCGCGTGCCGTTCGTGGTCAACCAGGACCACGAGGACGGCATGTACTCGTCGGTGCGCTGCGGGGTGCGGGCGCTGCCGGCGGACGTTTTGGCTTTCTTCGTGCATCCCGTGGACTGCGCACTCGTCCGCGGCGAGACGCTCGGGCTGCTGGCCCGCGGCGCGAGCGCGTCCGTCACGGGCGTCGTCTATCCCGTACACGGCGCCCTGCGCGGGCATCCGCCGCTGGTGCCCGCGACGCTGCGCGATGAGATCCTTGCGGCAGAGCCGAAGGGCGGCCTCAAGGATCTGCTCGCGGGGTTTGAGGCCGGGGCTCGCGAAGTGCCGGTCGACGACCCCAACGTTGTGCTCGACATGGACGACGCGGCGGCCTACGAACGTCTTGCCGGGCTGGCCGCCCGCGAGCGCGTGCCGGCGTCGGCGGCGTGCCGCGAGCTGCTCGCGCGTCTCGGCACGCCGGCGCCCCTGGTCGCCCACGCGGCGGCGGTCGCAGGCGTCGCGCACCGGCTGGGCACGGCGCTGCGGACCGCCGGCGTATGCCTCGACCTGAAGCTGCTCGCGGCGGCGAGCCTCCTCCACGACGTCGCCCGCGCGGAAGCCTCTCACGCCGAGGCGGGTGCCGCCGTGCTCGACGCGGAGGGCTACCCGCGCGTCGCCGCCGTGGCGCGCTCTCACATGAAGCTGCCGGGACCGCCGGCGGACGTGCCCGGCGAGCGCGAGGTGCTGTATCTCGCCGACAAGCTGACGGCCGGCAGCCGGACGGTCGGCCTCGACGGCAAACGCGAGCGCGCCGCAGCCCTGTTCGCGGGTGACCGCGGGGCGCAGGACGCGGCCCGCACGCGGCTCGATGTCGCCGGCGTCATCGCCGCCCGCATCGAGTCGCTGACGGGCCGGCCGCTCGCTGCCATCCTCGGCGGCCGCGGCCCGGCGGAGGGCGCGAGCGCGCCCGGCGCGGCGCGGTGACCGAGCGGTCGCAGATCAAGGCGCTGGTGGCCTGCGACCTGGACGGCACCCTGCTGGCCGCGGACGGATCACCGGCGCCCGGGATCGCCGCCGCGCTCGCCGATCTCGCCGCGCGCGGCGCGCGGCTGGTCGTCTGCACCGGGCGTCCTCTCTACGGCGCGGAGAAGGCTGTCGCCGTCCTCCGCGCGGACCCCGTCGCCTACGTGTGCTACCACGGGGCGCTGGTGGTCGACGCGGCCACCGGCGAGCGCCTGAGGCATCTGACGATCCCCGCCGATGCAGCCACCGGGATCGTCGACGAGGCGCGCGAGCGCGGCCTGTCGGCGACGGTGTACGACGGTGACGAGCGCCGCGACCTCGCGCCGGCCGCCGGCGGCGCGGCGCTCGATCTCCGCGCCCTCGCCGGCATCACCCGCATCGTGCTGAGCGGTCCCCCGGCTCTCGTAGCGGAGTCGTTCCCGGGACTCGGCGCCACGTGGGGTTCCGGCCTTCGCCTGGAGCAGGCCGGCGACGGGATCGTCGACGTCCTTCACGGCGGCGCGGACAAGGGCGACGCCCTCAGGCTGGTGGCCGCGCACCTCGGCGTGCCCGGGGCGCTGATCGTGGCCTGTGGAGACGCCGCTGCCGACGAGAGCCTGCTGCTGGCGGCCGCGGTCCGCATGGCCGTCGGCGATGCTCCTGTCTCGCTGCGAGCTGCTGCCCAGCTCGTCGTGAGCCAGGCCGGCCTCGCCGAAGCGCTGCGCCGCGCGGCCGAGTCGTGGGGCTGACGCGCGGCGAAGTGCGCGGCGACCACGCGGGCCGCGCACGACTGACCGACGCGCGAAGGGCGGCGGGGCTATTGCCCCGCCGCCCTTCGTCACTCTTGAGTCTGTCACCTCGCACGCAGGGTGACGTTCGAGCCGGCCGCCGGTCAGTCTACTTTCGGCAGCCGCGCGATCGACGCGGCGATCGCCTCCTCGGGATGGTCGTAGTCTTCAAGCTTGCCGCTGAGGTAGGCGTCGTAGGCGCCGAGGTCGAGGAAGCCGTGGCCGGTGAGGTTGAACAGGATGTTTCTGCTCTCCCCGGCCTCCTTGGCTTCAAGGGCCTCGTCGATGGCGACGCGGATCGCGTGCGCGCTCTCGGGCGCCGGCACGATGCCCTCCGTCTGGACGAAGAGTTGCGCCGCCGCGAAGACCTTCGTCTGCGGCACCGCCACGGCTTCCATCAAGCCCAGGTTGTACACGTGGCTGATGAGCGGCGCCATGGCATGGTACCGGAGGCCGCCGGCGTGGATGCCGGCCGGCATGAAGTCGTGGCCCAGCGAGTACATCTTGAACAGCGGCGTGCTTTGCGCTTCGTCGCCGAAGTCGTAGACGAACTTGCCCTTGGTGAGCGTGGGGCACGCGGTCGGCTCGACGGCCAGCAGGCGCGTGTTCGTCTTGCCGGCGAGGTTCTCGCGGAGGAAGGGGAAAGCGATGCCGCCGAAGCTGGAGCCGCCGCCGACGCAGCCGACCACGACGTCGGGATAGGCGCCGGCGTCCTGACACTGCAGGAGCGCCTCCTCGCCGATGATCGTCTGGTGCAGCAGCACGTGGTTGGTGACGCTGCCCAGCGCGTACTTGGAGCCGGGGTGGGTGACGGCGTCTTCAACTGCCTCGCTGATTGCGATGCCGAGGCTGCCGAGCGACTCCGAGTCCTCGGCCAGCACGGAGCGCCCGGCGTTGGTCTGGTCGCTCGGGCTGGGAATGACGTTGGCGCCCCACAGCTCCATCATGCTGCGCCGGTAGGGCTTCTGGTGATAGCTGACCTTGACCATGTAGACCATGCACTCGAGGTCGAACATCTGGCAGGCCATGGCGAGGGCGCAGCCCCACTGGCCGGCGCCGGTCTCGGTGGCGAGGCGCTTGGTGCCGTCGAGCTTGTTGTAGTAGGCCTGCGCGACGGCCGTGTTGCTCTTGTGCGAGCCGGCCGGGCTGACGCCCTCGTACTTGAAGAAGATCTTGGCGGGCGTATCGAGCGCCTTCTCGAGGCCCGTGGCGCGGATCAGCGGCGACGGCCTCCACATGCGGTAGATCTGGTGGACCTCTTCGGGGATCTCGATGTAGCGCTCGGCCGAGACCTCCTGGGCGATGATGCTGGGCGGGAAGATCGGCGCCAGATCGTCGGGGCCGGCCGGCTGCAGGGTCGCCGGGTTGAGCGGCGGGGCCGGGGGCGTGGGCAGGTCGGCGACGATGTTGTACCAGGCCTTGGGGATCCTCTCCTCGTCAAGGACGAACTTCTTCTTGTACTCGCTCATGACCTACCTCCTCTCGAAACACGATAGCGGTGCGGATGCACGTCGGGTGACTCCCTGAATGGGGGACGGGTAAACCACGGTGGTGTGGTCGGGGGTGCGGGCGTCGCCCGCGCGGGATGTCGAGGATGGGCGCGCTACGCGCGCCAGGCCCAGCGACGCCGGGAGCGCGAGGTGCTGCTGCGGCTGATGTCGTGGGTCGTCATCGTGGGCGGGATTCTACCACGGGATGCAAGCGCGGGCGCAAGTCGCGTTTCGGCGTGCCTCGCCCGGTGCGTTCGGCCCTCATGCGCGGGTCGTTTCCACAGTAGACTAGCCGCGGTACGAAAACGGCCGCCGACAGGAGGCGCAGATGAAGGGCTATGGCCCCGCCGACCCATTGCAGACGCCGCGCTTCGCGGGCATTTCCACGTTTCTGCGTCTGCCCCACATGATCCACCTGGACGGCGTCGACGTGGCATTCGTGGGCCTGCCCTTCGACACCGGCGTGAGCTTTCGCGCCGGGGCGCGCTTCGGGCCCAAGGCCATCCGCGAGGGGTCGCTTTCGATCCGCCCCGACTACAACATGGCCCAGCGCGTGACGGTGTTCGAACGCCTCTCGGCGATCGACTACGGCGATGCCCCCGTGGTGCCCGGCTTCACCGACCGCTCCTACGACAAGATGGCGACGGCCCTGCGCGCGGTGCACGAGGCCGGCGCGGTGCCCATCGGGTTCGGCGGCGACCACAGCGTGCTCCTCGCCGAGCTGAGGGCCGCGTTCGCCACGCACGGCCCCGTAGCCCTCATCCAGTTCGACGCGCACAGTGACACCTGGGACGAGTACTTCGGCGAGAAGTTCACCCACGGCACGGTCGTGCGCCGCGCCACGGAAGAGGGGCTGATCGACGCCGCGCGTTCCACGCTGATGGGCATGCGCGGCGGGCTCTACGGTCCCGGCGACCTGGACGATGCGCGTGACCTGGGGTTCACGGTGATTCCTTGGGAAGACCTCGCGCAGCTGGGGACGGGCGCGGTCGCGGCTGCCGTCGAGCGTGCCGGCGGCAAGGCGTTCCTCACCTTCGACATCGACTTCGTCGACCCGGCGTTCGCGCCCGGCACGGGCACGCCCGAGTGCGGCGGCCCCTCGTCGATGCAGGCGCTGGCGCTGCTGCGCGCCTGCCGCGGCCTGCGGATCGTGGGCGCCGACGTCGTGGAAGTGCTCCCCGACCTCGACAGCTCGCATCTCACGGCGACGCTCGCGGCCACGGTGGCGTGGGAGATCCTGAGCCTCGTGGCCGTGATGATGCCGGACGTTGCCCCGTGAGTCTGCGCGTCGCCGGCGTGCAGATGAACACGCGCGGCGACGTGGCCGCCAACGTGCGCGCGGCTGCGGCGCTCGTCGAGGAGGCGGCGGCCGCAGGCGCGCGCCTCGTCGCTCTGCCGGAGACGTGGGCCTACAAGGGCGGCCGGCGCGGCATCCGCGCAACCGCGGAGGCGGTGGACGGGCCGAGCAACGCCGCCCTCGCGAAGCTGGCGGCGCGGCTCGGCATCTTCGTGCTCGCGGGCTCCATCTACGAGCCCGCCGCGGAGCCTGGCTACGTTTACAACACCTCGGCCCTGTTCGGCCCGCACGGCGGGCTGCTGGGCGCCTATCGCAAGATCCACCTGTTCGACGTCACCGCCGGCACGACCGTCTACCGGGAATCCGACGAGGTGAAGCCTGGGGCCGACCTCGTCACCGTGACGATCGACAGCGGCGCGGCGGCGCCTGTCACCCTCGGCCTCACGATCTGCTACGACCTGCGCTTCCCCGAGCTGTACCGCAGCCTGGCGCTGCGCGGCGCCCAGGTCCTCTGCGTGCCGTCGGCCTTCACGGCGTACACGGGCGCGGCCCATTGGGAGATCCTGCTGCGCGCCCGTGCCGTCGAGAACGGCTGCTTCGTCATCGCCCCGGGGCAGGTGGGAGAGCATCTGCCGGGGCGCGCCTGCTTCGGCCACAGCATGATCGTGGACCCCTGGGGCACAGTCCTCGCGGAGGTGCAGGACGGCGCGGGCTTCTGCATCGCCGACCTCGACCTCGGGCGCGTCGCCGCCGTGCGCGCCCAGATCCCGTCGCTGCAGAACCGGCGGCCGGACGTCTACGACCTGTAGAGGCGCGGCAAACCCGCTTCAGGCGCGGGCTGCCGGGGTCGGGCGCGCCGCGCTCAGGCGCCCGCGGCCGCCGCAGGCGCGCGGCGTTCGGCCAGCCGGCGCCGCACGAAGGCGACGATGATGCCGATCACGAGGCCGGCCAGGGCGCCGGCGGCGACGTTGAGCGTGAGACTCGGGCCGCTGGGAGAATCGGGGACCGCGGCCTCGTGAAGGATGCGCGGCTCCTCCACCTGCTTGGCCGTGAACAGCAGCAGCTCCGTCTTCTGATTGGACGACTGCAGAGCCTCCTGCTCGGTGGCCGCCGCCTGGACGACGGCCACGTACGCGGCGGAAGCGGCGGCCTTCTCGGCGGTCGTGCCGCCGCCCTTGGCGATAGCCAGGATGGCGGCCTGGCCCGCCGCGGCGCGCGCCGTGGCGGCCGCCAGAGCCTTCTGGCCGGAGTCGAGCTGGGCCTGCAGCAAGGCGATCTTGCCGGTCACCCCAGGGCTGATGCGCTCGACCAGTACCTGGGCGAGGGCGTTTGCGGCGGCGGCGGCGCGCAGCTTGTTCGTGTCGGTGACGGTGATCACGACGATGTTGACCACGGAGGTGGACGTCTTCACGGTCGACGAGGGCGTCGTGACCGTGGTCTCTCGGCGCAGCCTGCCGGCGCTGACCTTCATCCCCGTGCGCTTGGCGGCTTCGTTGAGCACCGTCTGGCTGGCCAGGAGCTGGGTCGCGGCCTTCGAGTTGGAGTTGAGACCGGCCATGGGGTTGCCGTTGGCGTCGGTCGTCTGGCCAATGTACACGGAGGAGGTGGCGCTGTACTCCTTGGGCGCGGCGAGCGTGAGCACGCCGCCGACGACCGCGCCGAGGAGCACGAGCCCGAGGATGACCCACCAGTTGCGCAGCAGCGTGCCAAGCCAGGAACCCACGTCGATGGTCGTGGCGTCGTCGCTGCTCATGCGTGCCTTCGGGGTGCGCTCATGCCCACATCCTATCGCAGGCGACGAGCGCCGCGCCGCGGCGTCATCGCGGACCCCGGTCGTAGGCGGCGCGCACGCGCCCGAGGATACCGAGGTAGTCGTGCGCCAGAGCGCGCCGCTCGAAGTGCTCGAGCACGTAGCGGCGACCGCTCGCGCCGAGGCGGGCGCCCTCGGCGCGATCGTCCGCCAGCCTCACCGCTGCCGCGGCCAGCTCGACGGCGTTGCCGGGCTCGAAGGCGATGCCGCAGTCGGCTGCGCCGAGCATGGCGCGGGCGTCGCCCTCGAAGCCGAGCAGGATGGGTTTCTCCATGGCCGCGTCCTCGAAGAACTTGCTGGGCAGGATCGTGGAGAAGAGTTGCTGCTTGCGGAAATGCACGAGGCAGGCGTCGCTGCTCGCCAGGTAGCGCGGCAGCTCGGGGCGCGGCACGAGGCCGGTGAAGACGACGTTGGCGAGACCCTGGGCGCGCGCCTGCTCTTCGAGGTCGGCGCGCACGGCGCCGTCGCCGATGAGCAGGAAGGCGACGTCGGCGCGGCCCTGCTCCTTGAGACGGCGCGCGGCGCCGAGCGCGACCTCGAGGCCGCTGGCCATGCCTATGGTGCCGGCGAAGGTCACAACGAACGTGCCCGTCGCGAAACCGAGGCGCGTGCGCAGCGCGGCGTCGGCCGGGCGCGGCGTGAAGAGGTCGGCGTCCACACCGTTGGTGACCACGTCGATCTTGGCCGCCGGCACGCCCTTGCGGATCATGTTCTGCCGGTAGCCCTCGCCGACGGCGACGATGTGGTCGGCCGCGTCGTAGAGGGCGCGCTCGAGTGTCTCGAGCGCGCGGATGACGCGGCCTTCCTTGAGCGCCCCCACGGCAGTGATCGAGTCGGGCCAGATGTCGCGGATCTCGAGCACGAAGGGGGCGCCGTGCGCCCGCGAGACGGGCACCCCGGCCCAGCCGGCGAAGAACTGCGGCGAGGTCGCGATCACGACGTCGGCGCGGGGCCGCAGAGCAGAGCCGGCCGTGCCGGCCGCAGCCATGTACGAAAGGAAGTTGAGGCCGCGGCGCACGCGGCCGCGGTTGGCGGCGAGGTAGGTCCATACGCGCGCCGTGCGGATGCCCTCGATCCATTCTTCCTGGTACAGGCGGTTGCGGTAGCCTTCGTAGACGACGCCTGCCGGGACGTTGGGCGCGCCGGTGAGCACCGTGACGCGGTGCCCGAGGCGCGCCCACTCCTTGGCCAGGCCATGCACGCGCGCCGCCGGGGCGTTGTTCTCGGGGACGAAGTAGTGGCTCAGGAAGAGGATGTGCACGGCCGCACGCCTTCGTTCACTCGTCCCAGAACACCTGGTCGTAGTACCGCACCGAGCGGCGTGAGAAGCGCACCTTCGACTGGGCGAGGGCGACGCCTTCGGCGTCCAGCTCGCCGAGCGCGTACTTGATGCCCAGGTACGGGATGATGAAGTCCTCCTGGTACACGAAGGTGCTGACGCGCGGGTTGATCTCGAGCAGCTTGCCGCCGATCCACTGGATGCTCTGGAAGTAGTCAAGATCCAGGTGGCGGACGACCTTGCGGCTGAGGTCCACAAGGTCGGGGCGGTCGATGGTCTTGAACGCCATCGCCAGGCCGGTGAGGAACTCCTCGCGGGTGCGGGTCTGGTGAAAGACGACCGCGCCCCTGTCGGCGAAGAGGTCGACGGTCACCTCCGGCGCGTCGACGTACTCCATGAGCATGAGCTCGGGGAATGGCTGGACGCCGCGCAGCAGGCCCTCGAGCTCGGGCAGGGTCATGTAGCGGTTGATCGGGCGCTCGTGGAGCAGCTCGTGCACGCGGTCGACCTCGGCCGAGAGGATGCGGAAGCCGCGCGAGCCCTTGGCCACCGGCGGCTTGAAGCAGACGGGCACGTTGGGGTAGCCGAGCTCGTGGGCGCCGGCGACGAGCTCGTCGAGGGTGGCCGGCCGGATCAGTTGCGGCTGTGGCACCGGGATCTCGCTGCAGGCGGCGTGCATGAGCGCCTTGTTGCCGGCGATCTCGATGCCGCCTGCGCCGTCGGCCAGCACCCTGGCGCCGAGCGTTTCGAACACGCGGCGATGACGTGCCACGATCTCGATCTCGTGCGAGGACTGCACGAACAGCACGTCGGGGCGCTCGCGCGCGACGACCTCGGCGAGCGCCGGGATGTACTCGGGCGAGGCGCCGGCCGGCACGAGGCTGAAGCCGTCACAAAGGAAGCGGCCGACGGCGTCCGGGCGCACGTCCACGCCGTGGATGCTGATCTCGCGCTCGCCGTTGGCCTTGAGCATGCGGATGAGCGTGCTCGCGCCGGGGCAGCCGGCGGCCGTGAGGACGAGCTTGAGCGGCGGCAGATTCACGATACGGGCTGCCCGCCGCTGCGAGTGGCTACAGGATCCAGCGGTAGACCTCGAACACCTCGGCGAGCTCGCAGCCGATGTTGATGCCGCGCGTGAAGGCCACGTTGCGGATGTAGTCTTCGCGGGTGTAATTGCGGTGGCCCTGGCTGGCGTAGCAGGCCAGAGCCTCCACCTTCTTCTGCACGTGGCGCTCCTCGAGCCGCACGTAGGCTTGGTGCGAGAAGTTGAGGTTGTTCCACGGGATCTCGTAGGCCAGTACCGTGGTGCGCTTGAACGCGCGCAGGCCCTCCTCGGCGATCGTCTTGTGGTCCTGGTGGAGGTCGATGAGCGCCGGCATCATCACGCAATCCGGGTCGAGCTCCTGCTGTAGGACGATCATCTGCTCGAGGATGTCCTGGCGCACGGTGGGGAAGGTGCGCACCTCGAAGTCGTACACCTTGAGGTCGGTCTCGGGGATGCCGAGAACGCCCGTGGCGGCGCGGACCTCGTGCTTGAGGACGTCCTGAGGGAAGCCCTCGGGGACGCTCTTGGCGGCGGTGCTGAAGGCGGCGTAGGTGACCTTGACGCCGTTCTCGATGAGGCGCGCCATGGTGCCGCCGCAGCCGAACTCGCCGTCGTCGGTGTGCGGTGCCAGGACAAGCACGTTGTCGAAGCGTTCGATGCTCACGTGAGGTACTCCCCTCGGTGAGGCGTTGCGTGTGTCGGGTCGAGCTGTGCCGGGGGCGGCTACGCCGGCCCGGCGCAGAGCGAACCGTAGAAGTCTACCAAATCGCCCGCGACGACCTCCCAGCAGAAGCGGCGCTCCACGGCGCGGCGGCCGCGGGCGCCCATCTGGGGGAGCTCCCGGCGGTTGGCGAGCAGGCGCCGCAGGCCGCGCAGGTGGCCCTCCACGCCGGGCTCCACGGCGAGGCCGCACTCTTCGAGGCGCACGAGCTCGCCGCGTCCCGGCAGGTTCGAGACCAGGGAAGCGAGGCCCACCGCCATGCCCTCGAGCAGCTTCGTGGGGATCGTCGGGTGCCTGTACTGCGCTGTGGGCACCGAAGGGATCCAGACCACGTCGGCGGCCGCGAGGTAGCGCGGCAGCTCGGCGGGCGCAACGCGGCCGAGCAGCGTCACGCGGTCGTTGAGCCCGGCGGCGAGGCGGCGGCGCGTCTCCTCCTCCATGTCGGGGGAGGCAAACGTGCCGCCGAGGTAGAGCACCGCCTCGCCGGCGGCCAGCAGTTCCATGACGTCGAGCATCAGGGCGCAGCCGCGACCGCGAGACAGGCTGCCGACGTACACGAGCTTGAGGCGCGGATCGGCGGCCAGGTCCGGCAGCGGCTCCGCGCCTGCGAAGCGTTCGAGGCGCGGGTAGTTGGGCAGCACGAGGCGGAGCCTCGGCGTGCTGCCCAGCGCCTCGAGCTGTTCGTCGGTGACCACCACCACGCCGCTGCCCAGGGCCGCGAGGCTCTTCTGGGCGGTGGCGGTCGCCTGCGAGGCGAACGGCCGCGCTTTCTCGGGGATGTAGTGCTTGCCCGCCACGGCCTCCGGCACGTACTCGTGCATGTCGTAGACGAGGCGCGGGATGAAGGCTTTGACCGCGGGGAACAGCGTCAGCAGCTCGGGGTCGTGGACGTGCAGCACCTGCGGCCGCAGGGCGCGCAGGGCCTTCGCGATCGCGATCGAGTCGAGGAACCGGGTGCTGCGGCCGCGCTCCGGCAGCGGCGCAAGGAGCACGCCGTGCTCGTCGCGGCCCCGCGCGGCCCCCGGCGCCAGGTACATGACCTCGTAGCCGGCCGCGGCCAGCGTGCGGCACTCGCGTTCGTAGATGCGCGGGTCGTCAGGCTTGTGCACCACGGAGAGATGGACGACGCGGGTCACGTCGTGGCCTCTCGCCAGCGGGCGACGATGCCTGCGGCGCGATCGCACCGGGCGCCGTGCACCAGCGCCTGGTCGACCAGGCGCCAGTAGACCTCGTCATACCCCCGCGACACGTGCGGATCGAAGCGGTTGTTGTGCCAGAGCAGGCTGACCGCGCCGCCGCTGCGCAGGGTGCGGGCAAGCACCGTGGCGGCGGCGTGCTCGGCGTCGGGGGCTGCGAGCGCTCGGTAGTGCGGCTCCTGCAGGGTGCCGTCCATCACCGCGAGGGGCAGCTCGACCAGGTCGAGGGCCCGCTCCTCGGCGAGTGAGTAGGGATGGAACGGGAACGAACAGCCGCAGCGGAAGCCCTCGTGCTCGGCGAATGCCAGCGACGTGTCGTAGTCGAAGCCGGCCGCCTCGAGGTACGGGAGCGTCTCGTGGTACAGGGCGCGCAGGTAGTGGTAGCGGATGCCGGTCACCTCGCTGCCGGCGCGCTCCCGCAGGTCGTCGCGGTCGCGCGTGAGCGGCTCCACGCCGAGCCGGTCGGCGTCGTTGCCGTGCAGACCCACCTCGCGACCGGCCGCGCGCACGAGGCGCAGGGCCTCGGGGACGCGCCTGCGGTAGACCTCCGGCTGGTTGCCGTCCTGGGCCTCCGTGTGCCGGGCGATGACGAAGAAGGTGGACGACACGTTGCGCTCGTCCTCGCCGCCGAGGATCTGCGGGAAGGTCCAGAAGGGGTCGGTGCGCCGCGGCAGGTGGCGGGTGAGCCAGTCGCCGAGATCGCCGAGCTCACGGCGCACGGCGGCGCCGTCGCCGCGACGCACGGCACGAGCCGTGCGATACCCGGCGGCGGCAAACCCGCGCCGCGTCCAGCGCCAGAGGTTGTCGAGGTCGTGGGTGAGGGCGACCGCGAAGAGGGGGCCGGCGGAGCCGGCGCCCGGCCCCGGGTCGCCCCACATCCACCCGGGTTTCGGCAGCGGCTCGAGGCCGAGCACGGCGAGGCGTGGCGCGAGCACGAACCGCAGCAGTTCGACGTAGCGGTCGACCGCCGGGTCGTCGATGCGCAGCGCGGGGTTCGTCCCAAACAGGCCGGCCGCGTACGGCAGGCGGCCGTACTTGTCACGCACGGCCGTCGTGCGCTCGTCCCAGCAGGCCAGCAGGGCGAAGGCGGAGGCGACGAGGTCGAACGGGACGGCGAAGCCGGCGCCGGGATCTGCGGGGAAGGCGGCGACGGCGGAGCCGGCGTCGCAGGCATGCGCCGCGAAGGCGCCGGCCGGCAGCGGCCTCTGCGCCGCGAAGAGCTCGAGGCCCGCGGCGCTGCACGGCACGGTCGGCACGCCGGCGACCGGTGCCGCGGCGTAGGCGAGGGCGGCGCCGCCCGCCTGCGCCGGGTCGCGGGTCGGCGCGGTTCGGCGGCCGAGCGGCGCCAGCATCGTGTCGAGGGCCCACCGGGCGCGGGGCAAAAAGCCGTGGGGCGCGTCGACGAAGACCGTGAGGTCGGACAGGCTCATGCGGTCGCGACCCTCACCGTCAGACGTCGGCGCGGGCGCGCGGCTGCCGGGTGACCACCTGCCGCGCGACGGTGCCGGCGTTGAGCAGGCCGGGCAGCGGATCATGCAGGGAGTGCAGGCCGTCGATGCGCGTGCCGCGCAGCGAGCGCAGGTACTCGCCGGCGCGCCGCTGCCCCTTCGCGATCTCGAGCAGCGCGAGGGGCACGTCCTTGTTGGCCACGATCCACTTGACGCCGTCGGTCTGGCGCGGCGCCACGAACGCGTCGCCGATGGCGTCACGGTAGGCGGCCAGCGAGAGGTTGACGCCGCAGGCGGCCGCGAGGCCGTGCCACTTCCAGTGGCGGGCGTTGACCTCCATCAGGCAGAAGCGCCCGTCGCGCGGGTCGCGCTTGAGCTCCACCTGGCTGACGCCGTGAAAGTGCAGCTCCTGCAGCAGGCGCAGCGCGGCTTCGGCGAGGTCCTCGCGCCAGGCGCTCACGCCGGCGAGGCAGCTACCGCCGGCGTGCGGGTACTGGCGCAGCTTGTGGCCGCAGAATACGGCCAAGGGCCGGGAGCCGGCGTCAAGATACGACCCGACCGTCCAGAGCTCGTCCTCGCCGCCCGGGATCCTCTCTTGCAGGATCAAGGTGCCGAGGTCATCGACCTTGTCGTAGATGCGCTGCAGGTCGGCCGGGCTCTCGACGTCGAGGATGTGGCGGTGGAAGCGCAGCTTGAACGCCAGCGACTCGACGGGCTTGAGCACGGCCGGGAAGGGCACCTCGCCGGCCGCTGCCTCGAGCTCCGCGCCGGAGCTCACGAAGACGGTCTTCGGCGTGTCGACGCCGGCGCGCCAGGCGGCTTCCATCTGGGCGCGCTTGTCGTGCACGCGTTGCATCGCGTCCCAGCGGCAGAAGGGGACAATGAACCAGGGCTCGAGCCGCGCGGCGTGGCGCGAGAGCGGCCAGATGTACTCGTCGTGGCTGGGGAAGACGACGGCGCGCCGCGGCAGCCGCGCGCCGAGCTCCTCGAGCCAGGTGAGGAAGGCCTCCTCGTCGGCCAGCGGGTCGGGGCAGATCATGCCGGCGGCGTAGCGAGAGCGCAGGCCGATGGCCGCTGGGTCGGCGTCGAGGGCGACGACGGGCACGCCGTGGCGGCCGAGGTCGCGGACGACGCTGAGGCCGCAGGCGTAGCTCACCTGGAAGACGGCGGCGGGGGGCTGCGCCGCCGCCGCCGCGGCGAACCGTGCGAACCTCAAGGCGCCTCGCCTTCGTGCGGGCGCCCCTTGCGCGTGACCATGGTGCGCAGCTGCCGCGCCGTGAGGAGCGCCCCGGGCAGCGGGTCCTTGAGCGAATAGAGGCCGTCGACGGCGACGCCCCGGTAGGACCTGAGCCACGGTCCGAGCTTCTGCTCGCCCTTGCGCCAGTGGGAGAACGCGTCACGCGCGTCGGTCAGCGACACGACCCACTTGAGACCGTCATCCTGGCGGCGCGCCACGTAGGGATCGCCGATGGCGTCGCGGTAGGCCGCCAGCGACAGGTTGACGCCGCAAGCGGCGGCCAGGCTGTGCCACATCCAGTGGCGCGCGTTGATCTCCATGAGGCGATACCGGCCGTCGCGGGGGTCGCGCTTGAGCTCGACCTGGCTCACGCCGTGGTAGCCGAGCTCGTGCAGCAGGCGCAGGCCTGCCTCCGCGAGCTCGGGCACCCACAGGCTCACCGCCATGCTCACGTGGCCGAAACGCGGAGGGTGCTGGCGCAGCTTATGACCGGTGAACTGCGCCAGCGGCCGCGACTGGGCGTCCAGATACGACCCCAGGGTATACAGTTCCTCGTCGCCGCCTGGGACGATGTCCTGCAGCATCAGGGTGCCGCAGTCGCGCACCTTGTCGTACACGCGCAGCAGCTCGTCACGCGAGGCGATCTCGAGCACGTGACGGTGAAAGCGGGTCTTGAAGGCCAGCGACTCGACGGGCTTGAAGATCGCCGGGAAGCCGATCTCGTCGGCGCCCCGGGCGAGGTCGCCGTCGCCGTCCACGAACACCGTCCTCGGGATGTCCACGCCGACGCGCTGGGCGGTCTCGAGCTGCTCGCGCTTGTCGTGCAGGCGCTGCATCGTCGGCCAGCGGGAGAACGGGATGAGGTACCAGGGCTCCAGGCGCTTCGCGTTCCTGGAGATGGGCCAGATGTACTGGTCGTGGGTCGGGAAGAGCACGGCGCGCCTGGGCAGGCGGGGCCCTAGCTGCTCGAGGAAGACGATGAAGGCCTCCTCGTCCGTGCTCGGGTCGGGGCACACCATGCCGGCGGCGAGCCGCGAGTGCAGGCCGAGGGCGCGCGGGCTGGCGTCGACGGCCAGCAGCGGGACGTCGGCGCTGGCGAGATCGCGGATGATGTCGAGCCCGTTGGCCCAGGAGACCTGCAGCACCAGGGCCGGGTGACGCTGCTCCGCGGCTTTCAGAAACTTGTCGAAGCGCATGGTGGTCCTTTCAGGGCGCCGGGCGCAGGACCTTCTCGTAGACGCCCAGCGTGAGCCGCGCGTTGCGTTCCCAGGTCAGGGTGAGCGCGGCCGCCTTGCCGGCTTCGCCCACGGCGGCGGCCGCCGCGGGATCGCCGAGCACTCCGGCGATGATACCCGCGAGCGCCCCGGCGTCGCGAACCGGCGCGAGGTAGCCGCTCACGCCGTCGGTGATGAAGTCCTCGGGTCCCTCGCCCTTCCCGGCGATCACCGGCGTGCTCTGCGCCATGGCTTCCGTGTAGACGAGGCCGAAGGCTTCGTCCCAGCTCGGCAGGGCGAACACGTCGGCGCGTGCCATGAGGGCGAGCACGCGCTCGTGTGGCAGGCGGCCGAGGAAGTGGACGGCGTCGGCGACGCCGTCGGTCTCGGCCTGGGCGGCGAGCGCGTCGCGCAGCGGGCCGTCGCCGACGATCGCGAGGCTGACGCGGCGGCCGGCGCGGCGCAGCCGCCCGACGGCCGCGATCAGCTCGCGGATGCCCTTTCGCTCGATGAGATAGCCGACGGTGAGCACGAGCGGTTCGCCGGGCAGGTAGTCCGTCGCCGGCGCAACCTCGCGCCCGAGTCCGGTGGTGCCGTTGAGCACCACGGTGAGGCGCTCGGGTGCAACAACGCCGGCGAGGAGCCCGGCGACGGCGCTCGAGTTGGCCATGACCGCGCCGGCTTGCGCGAGCACGTCTTTGGCGCGGCGTTCGACGGCGCCGCCGAGGCGGAAGTGCTGGTACACGTCGGCGCCGTGCACGGTAACGACGTACGGCACGCGCAGGTCGGCGGCCAGGCGCTGCGCAAGGGCGCCGTCGGGCAGCGCCTGATGGGCGTGCAGAAGGTCAAAGCCTCCGGCCTTGAGCGAAGGCAGGCCGCGAACGCCGCGATAGGCGAGGTCGCCGAGGCGGGCGAAGAGCAGGCGCCTCGGCGGCTGCAGCACGCGCGGGTACTCGGCCGTAATGCCGTCGCGCAGCGCTTCGCGGGGCTTGCGGCCGCGCCGCTTCTGGCGCGGGTCGCGCCAGAGGATGCGCGGCACCCACGGCGTCGGCGAGAGCACGCGCGCCTCGACGCCCAGCTCGCGCAGCGCCAGGATCTGCTCGTGCACGAAGAGGTGCCGTTCCACGCCGGGGGACGGGTAGAGGTGCGAAACGACGAGCACTCTCACGCGCCGGCTCCGGCGCCTGCGGCCGCCGCCAGCCGCGAGCGCGAGATCACGGCCAGGCCCAGGCCGTAGAGGATCCACACCGGGGCGAAGCTCACCGAGCTGCTGGGCCCCACGGCGCCGATCGTCCATCCCAGAAGGGCGAGCACGGTGCCGCTGGCCAGGTATCTGGTGAAGGCGTCCGGGTCGCGGCGCGCGATGGGCCACAGGGCGAGCACGAGCAGCAGGAAGAAGACCAGGTGCAGAGCGAAGCCCACGAGGCCGCCGTCGGCATACGTCTCGAGCCACCAGTTGTGCAGGTTGGAGATGCCGAGCGCGTTGATGCCCGCGGAGATGATGCTCTCGGCCTGGCCGGGGCCGACGCCCAGAAGGAAGCTCCCGCCGGCGATCTGGAGGCCGCGGCTCGTCAGGCTGGTGCGGATATCGCCGGAGCCTTTGCCGGCCTGCGCCTGGCTGAGCAGCGCCTCCAGGCGGAACTGCCGCAGCATGTCGCTCTGCGAGTTGTTGAACAGCAGATAGCCGGCGGCGACCACGAGCACGACGGCCACGGCGGCGCCCAGGATCTTGGCGGTGCGCGCCGAGAGGCGGGCGCCGAGGTGCCGAAAGAGGAAGACCGCGGCCAGCGTGGAGACGCCGGCGGCCACAAGGCTCGAGCGCGAGCCGGTGCGCACGAAGGCTGCCGCGCCGATCAGGATGAAGAGCGCGTCGAGCGCCAGCCAGCGCGCCCGGCGCGTAAAGAAGAACGCGCAGAGCATGAAGGGCCAGCAAAAGGCCAGGTAGGTCGCGAGGTCGTTCTGGTTCACGAAGACGCTGGTGACGGCGTAGGTCTGCGAGGTCACGGCGTCGATGAGGCGCGAGGTCGGCAGGCGGATGCCGAAGCGTGCCTCGAGCAGCGTGAACCCGACGACGAAGGCGTAGGCAAGGACGAGCGTGTAACCGAGCCAGAGGAGGCGACGGCGGCTGCCTCCGGCGGCCGCCGTCGCCAGCACCAGCGCAATCATGGTGACGACAATCGCGATGTAGTTGAAGGCGCCGGTCTTGTCCGCTGACCAGGCGAGCCCCACGAGAAGCCAGGCGAACCACAGCATCAGCGGCGCGGCCACGTCCTTGGCGGCGAAAGGCAGCGCGGCGCGGCGCACGATCAGATACGTCACGCCCACGGCGATCACCAGGGCGAGGACGATGCGAAAGAGGAAGGCCTGGGGAAAGCCGGGGATGGCGAACGACGGGCCGAGCAGAGCCGCCGCAGGCAGAACCACGAGGCCCGCCACGAGGAGCGCGCCGACGTCCGTGCGGGCGAGGCTCTCGCGGTTCAGCAGGATGAGGGCGACCACCGCGAGCACGGCCAGCAGGGCCAGCCCCTGGAGCGGCCGACGCGTGAGGGCCGCCGCGCACAGCACGGTGAGGCCCGCGCCGGCGGCCACCAGCGCGGCGTCGCTGCGGGTGAAGCGCGGCTTGGCCGGGGCGGCTGCCGTTTGTGGTGCGGTGCCGGCGCTCATGCGGGCATCCTGCCGGCGCGTTTGGCGGCGGCCGCAGGCTGTCCGCCGGCCAGACCGTCGAGCAGCGCGGCGAGCTCGGCGGTGAGGCGGCCCAGCTCGTAGCGCTCCAGGGCCGCCGGGTCGGCGAGCGGGGCGCTGCCGTCGCGGGCCGCGCGCACGAAGGCGGCGAGCGGCCCGGCCATCTGGTCGTCGGGCAGCACGCACGTGCCGCCGCCGACCTCGGCGAAGAGGGCGCGGGCGGCGGAGCCGGCCGGCGAGATGGCGAAGACCGGCCGGCCGGCCTGGAGGTACTCGAACACCTTGCTCGACATGCTCTCGGGGCGGCGGCCGTTGACGAGCAGCAGGCCGTCGGCGGCGCGCTGGTAGCCGAGGGCGCGGGCGAGCGGCACGAGCGCCTCGACGCGCACGCGGTCGCCGAGGCCGAGGCGGTCGGCGTCGGGCCGCACACGGCTCTGGTCGACGCCGACGAAGAGCGCTTTGACGTCGGGCGGAAGAGCCGCGAGGCCGGTGAGAAAGGCGCTCACCTGCTGCTCGCGGCCGTACAGCCGCCCGGTGTGCACGAGCCAGAAGCCGGCGCCCAGAGACACCTCCTCCGGCGTCTCGGCGCGATCGAAGCCGTTGGGCAGCACGTGGGCGCGCCCGGCGAGCCACGGATGGCGCGCCACGAGGTCGGCGACGATCGGCCGGTTGACGGCGCTGACGGCCGCGGCGCGGTGCAGCGCCCATGCCTCGAGGCGGGCGTGGGCGGCCTTGTGCGCCGCCGTCGGGTACGTGCGGAACTGGTAGGTGGACCAGGGGTCGCGGTAGTCCGCCAGCCACGGCAGCCCGGATGCTCGCGCGAGACAGGCCGCCACGAGGTGCACGCTGGGCCGCGGCGAGCTCGAGAAGACGGCGTCGAAGCGCTCCGCGCGCAGCAGCTCGCGCCCCTTCCAGACCGCAGGCGCGACCCACGTGACGTAGGGATCGGGCACGCTGACCCAGCCGTTGATGCGCGTGCTGCGCCGGCCGCCGCCGAGCAGCCGCCTGGGCCACGGCACCGGGGCGCGGATCACGCGCACGCCGGGCGGCTCTGCCGCCGGCCCGGCGGCCCTCGCCGTCAGCACGACCGGCTCCCAGCCGTGCTCGGGCAGGTGGCGCAGAAAGCGCACCACGCGCGTGGTGCCGGCGCTGGCCATGGGCGGGTACGGATTGGCGACGACCAGGAGCTTGCGTGGGCGTCCGCCCGCCGCCTTCTTCGCGCCCGTGCTCATAGCTGGACGCTCCCGCCTTCTGCGATGTCGACCTCGGCTTCGATCTCGGTCTCCTCTTCTTCCGCTTCGAGGTCGTCCTCGGTCAGCTCCTCTTCGCCGGCGAGAACGCGGGCGCCCGGAGCCGCGCCGGCGGCGAGCCCGGCCGCGGAGGCGTCGCCCGCCACGGCCACGGCCGGCGCAGCCCGCCGACCCGTCAGCCGCCGGCCGACGCGCCTGAGCCGCCGCCGCTCCTCCGCTGTGAAGAAGCGCCCTGCCCAGAGTACCAGCGGGAACAGTAGCAGGGCAGGCGTGAGCAGGAGCTCACGGAGCACCAGGCTGCCCAGCGGCAGGTCCACGGCGAGCCCGCTCGCCCAGCCGATCGCCCAGCCGGCGCCGAGGGTCGCCGCCGCCGCCACGCCGAGCACGATCAGGCGGCGCCATTCGTAGGGCACCGGGTACCAGCGGTTCGAGATGAAGTAGACCAGGATCGCCAGGATGCCGAATCCGACCACGGTGGTCCAGGCCGCCGCGTACATCCCGTACACCGGCACGAGCATGAAGTTGAGCCCGATGTTGACGCCGGACGCCACCAGGGTGATCACGGGGATGAGGCGGTTCTTCTTCGCCACGTTCGCCCCCACCCAGAAGATGAAGTACAGATTGTAGAGCGCGACGGACAGCGTGAGCACGAAGGTCGTGGGCCCCACCGACCAGAAGTCCCGCGCCAGCAGGACGTGGATGACGAGCGGCAGATACAGGCCGACTAGCGCCAGCAGGAGCGCGTTGAACGCCATGAAGTAAGTCGAGCTGCGCGCCACGAGGAGCTTGTGCTTCTGTGGTTCGTTGAGGCGCGCGTAGTGCCACTGCGGCCAGGCCATGCGAAAGGCCATGCCGACGATGTAGAGCGGCTGCGCCAGCGAGTTGGCGACCGTGTACAGGCCGACCTCGGCCTTGCCCTGATAGTGCAGCAGGAAGAAGCGGTCACTGAGCTTGAGGAAGAAGAAGGAGACCGCCGTGAACATCGCGGGGATGGCGAAGGCCAGCATGTCCTTCATGAGCTCCTTGTCCCAGAGGAAGCGGAGCTTGGGCACGTAGATGGGCAGGGCTGCGAGATTGAGAAGGACGGCGGTGAAGAGGTTGGCGAGCAGGTAGCCCTTGGGGCCGAGGTGGAAGACGGCGAGGAACACGACGGCCATGGGCACCTGCACGAGCACGCGTGCCAGGGTGAACGACGTGAAGGTCCACGGGCGGTGCTCAAGGCGCAGCAGCGTGAACGGGAGGTCGCTGAGGTTGGTGAAGAACAGCGTGGCCACGCCGATGTCGAAGTACAGCGTGTAGCCGGGGCCGCCCATGATGAGGCTCGAGATCTGCGGCATGAAGGCGACGAGCACGCCCAGCAGAACGCCGGGGTAGAAGAAGTCGACGAAGAAGACGTGCGTAATGATCTTGCCGCGGTGCCGCGGGTCCTTGTCGTCGAAGTAGAAGCGCGTGAAGGCGACGTCGAAGCCCAGGGTGACGAACACGTCAAGGAACGTCGTCACCGTGACGACCATGCCGAGCACGCCGTAGTCGCTCGTGGTCATGAACGCCGTGAAGAGGGGGAGCATCAGCGCCGTGAGGAACTTCTGCATGGCGCGGCCGGCGCCGTAGATCACGGAGTCCTTGAGGAGCAGCGAGTAGGCGTGGCCCGTCGGCTTGGCGCCGGGAGCCGTGCGTCGACGCGCGAGCAGGTTCGTGATGGCTCCTACCGCCGCGGGGCGCCGAGGTCCTTGGGAAGCTGCTCGGCGTGCGCCTCTGCGGCGGCGAGCTGCTCCGCCGCCAGCGGCGACGAGCCGCGGCGCCGGGCGCGGGTCATGACCTCGGCGACCTTGAGCCCGGCGGTGTGCAGGTCGATCAGCGGCTGCGGCAGAAGGTCGTGAGCCGCGGCGCCGCCGGCGCCGGGCCAGCAGCGCAGGCCGGCGCCGGCCAGGCCGCGCCTGTCGAGCTCTCCGGCGAGGCCGACGACGGCGAGGTGCGGCGCGGCGCTCGCCAGGGTGGCCGCGTCGATCCAGCCGCCGACGCCGACGGTGCGGGCGTCGGGCTGGGCAGGGCATAGCACCAGGGCGTCGGTCTCGGAGAAGTGGCCGCGAGCGGCCGCCTCTCCGAGGCCGTCCCCGACCTTCTCGCCGCCGTAGAGGCTGATGCGGCCGGCGCCTTCGGGCGCCGCGACGAGCACGCGCGCGCCGGCCTGCGCCAGCCCGCGCGCGACCTTCGCGTACGCCGGTCCGTCGCCGGCCACGAGCACGGTGGCGCCGACCACCTCAACGCCCATGTGCAGGAGGCCCCAGACGGCCTCCATGGCGAGATAGCGGAAGAGGTCGATGCCGTCCTCGTCCACGCCGGCCACGGCGACGCCTCCCCTGCGGCAGGTGGCGACGTCCACGTCGGCGGTGCGCCAGTGAGCGACGCCGCGCATGAGGGTCACGGCTGCCGTCTCGGCGATGTTGCGCACGATCGCCTCGTCGATGGGGCGCACGCCGGGGAGGTCGGTCACGATGTCCACCCCGGCGAGCGGCGCCTGCAGGCGCGTCGGCAGGACGCGCACGCGGTCCTGGATGCCGGCGAGCCCGGCGAGGAACTCGGTCTGCTGCTCCGCCTCCTTGCGCGATGCCTGCGCGCTGTCGCGGGCCACGGCGTACACCTCGGCCGCGCCGGCGAGGGCGGCGATCGCCGGCGTTATTCTGCGGTAGCCAACGCCGGCCTCGGTGAGCACGCGCAGGCCGGCGAGGTCGAGCCGGTGGCGCTCGATGGAGCGCCGGATGAGGCGCAGCACGTAGCGCCCAGGAAAGGTGTCGTCGCAGGCAAAGCGGGGATCGGGGGTCTCGTTCATGTGCTCATCTTACTTCGCCCCGAGGCGGCGGTATCCCCGGAGCCGGGCGCTGCGTTCGCGGGAGCGGCTCTGAACTGCGAGCGGTACGCGAGCGTCTCACCGATGGGGCCGGGTCGGCGCGCCGGGCTCTCTCGTCTATACTCGGACCTCGCGCCCCCGGAGAAAGGACCGCCCTCGTGCGCGTCACGTCCCGCCCCACAGCCTCACTCATGTTCGTCCTCGCGGTCGGCTGCGTGCTTCTGGCCGCCGTGACCGGCGCTTTCGCGCCGGCGGCTGCGGCGGCCCCCGGCGCCGCCCAGATCGACGACTTCCTCGCGGCCCACGGCTCGCCGATGACCGGCACCGGCGCGGCCTTCGTGGCCGCGGGCCAGGAGTACGGCGTCGACCCGGCCTTCCTCGTCGCCATCGCCGGCGCCGAAACGAGCTTCGGCCAGTTCCTGTACGCCGAGAACGGCGACCAGTGCACGTACAACGCCTTCAACTGGTTCTTCGGCGCCACGTGGCCGCAGAGCGACTTCGGCTCCTGGGACGAGGCCATCGGCCGCGTCGCCCAGGGGCTGGCCGGCGGGCTCTACTACGGCGCCGGCCTCTCCTCGGTCGACGCCATCGCCCCGCGCTACTGCCCCGACGGCACCGCCAACTGGGTCAGCAACGTCACGTCGTTCATGACCCAACTCGGCGGTAACCCGGCCGATACGCGGCTGGCCGGCACGTCCACGCTGCCGCCGGCCACGCAGCCCGGGCTTGTCGCCCTCGACGGCTCGGTGAGTCTCGGAGGCGGTGCGCGTGAGGTCGGCAGGCACGTGAAGGTGCGCTTCACCATCACCAACAGTGGCGGTCAGCCGATCGCCCTCGAGGGCATCAGGCTGGCGGTGCGCGGCCCCGCCGGCGCCAGCGCCGACCTGGTCTCCGACCAGGCGGTCACGCTGGCACCGGGTCAACCGCTCGCCGTCTCCGCTTCGTGGCCGCTCGACACGGTCGGCCCGTGGCACGGCTGGATCGAAGTGGTGCAGAACGGCGTGCCGAGCTTGGTCGGCGAGAAGCAGGCCTTCGCCTTCCGCGTCAGCCTGCCGCGCGATCTGCTCATGCGCCGCTGGATCATGGCCGACGCCGGCCTCAGCTCACCTGACTGACCGACCACGTCGGGTCAAGGTGCGGGGCGCCGTCAGGCACGCATCGCTCGCGGAGCTTTGCGCTCAGAACTGGAAGTAGAGAAACGGGCTCGGCTTGCTGAGCGCCAGCAACGAGGCCCCCAGCAGCAGCCCGAGCACGAGCGCGTAGCGCAGCTTGGGCTGCGGCTTGATCTCCCAGGTGTTGGGGAGGAAGTTCACCCACACGAGTCCGCCGATGATGAACCCCGCGAGCACCGGCGCCAGCGGCAGCGTCGCGCCTCCGCTGACGCCCTTCAGGCCGAACATCGCCGCCAGCACGTCCAGTGCTGAGCGCATCGACGTGGCGCGGAAGAACACCCAGGCCAGCGTGGCCGCCAGGAAGGTGAGCAGGCGGTTGAGCCACACCCACGGCGGCGTGAACCCCTTCTTGCGCGCCACCACGTGCACCGCCTGGAAGACGCCCCACAGCAGGCCCCAGAAGACGAAGGTCCAGGCGGGGCCGTGCCAGAGGCCGGCCAGCAGGAAGGTGATGAGCAGGTTGCGCACGGTCATGAAGGTGGTGCCGCGCGAGCCGCCCAGCGGGATGAACAGGTAGTCGCGCAACCAGGACGACAGCGACATGTGCCAGCGCCGCCAGAAGTCCGACGGGTTGGCGGCCTTGTACGGCGAGTCGAAGTTCTGGGGGAAGCGCAGGCCGATCATGAACGCCACGCCCACGGCCATGTCCGAGTAGCCCGAGAAGTCGAAGTAGAGCTGCAGCGTGTAGCCCAGCGAGGCGCCCCAGCCGGAGAGCAGGCCGAGATGGCCGTGCTGCGCAAACAGGTCGTTGACGTACGGCGCCATCATGTCGGCGACCAGCATCTTCTTGGCGAGGCCCATGACGAGAAAGAACATGCCGGTGCCGATAAGGCTCCAGCGAAAGCGCTGCTGGGCGTGCTCGAGCTGCTCGCCGACGTGGCCGTAGCGAATGATCGGCCCGGCCAGCAGGTAAGGGAACAGCGTCGCCCAGGCGAGGTAGTGGATCACGGACCTCGCCGGGCGGATCGTGCCCCGGTAGACGTCGACCGCGTACGAGATGGCGGCGAACGTGTAGAACGACACGCCGACCGGCAGCAGCACGCGCAGCAGCGGCAGCGGCTCGCCCATCCCCATGAGCTTGAAGAGGCCGTCCATCGAGTCGAAGAAGAAGCCGCGGTACTTGAAGTAGGCGAGCAGGCCGAGGTTGACGGTGATGGCGGCGGCGAGCAGCAGCTTGCGTCGCCGCCGGCTCGTGCCGCGCACGAGCGCCCACCCCGCGGCCCAGTCGACGAGCGTGGTGCCGAGAAGCAGCGGGATGTAGCGCCAGTCCCAGAGGCCGTAGAACACGCACGAGGCGACGATCAGGAAGCTCAGGCGCGCGTAGCCGCGCGGGATCAGCCAGTAGAGGAGGACGACGACCGGCAGGAAGAGGAAGAGGAAGCCGAAGCTGTTGATGAACACGGCTTCCCCTCAGTGCCCGGCGGCCGGCCGCGTCACTTGGGCAGACCCCCGGCCTGTTGCAGCACGTAGTCGATGGCGCGCCGCGTGTTGATCGTCGTCATGTGCACGCCGTCGTAGAACTGCTGGGGGTCGGCGCCGAACTTCGTGATGTCGGTGATGTCGACGAAGACGAACTGGTACTTGCTCTCCAGCGACGTCACGTAGTCGACGACCTGCCGGTGGCGCTCATCCCAGCCCAGCGGGCCGATGACCTTGAGCAGCTTGGGGTTGATGGGAGTGAGCACGATCAGCGGCGTGGCGCCCTGATCGTTCATGAGCTTGAGCGTGCGCTCGAAGTAGCTCTGGGCCTCGGGGTCGAGCTTCTTGTAGGCGTTGCGGTAGAGGTCGGTGTAGCGCTTCACCGACTTGGGAAAGCGGCGGTCCCACTCCCTCTGCGTCCAGGAGCGCTCGCCGAGGGAGCCGTCCGGGAGAAACTTGCTGCGGTACTTCTGATAGGTGCGCTTGACCTTGTCGCGGTTCATGAGCACGCGCAGCGAATCCTTGGCGGTCACCCACGAGAACACCGAGGAACGGTTGTCCCACACGCTTCGGGCGACGGCCGCCGGCGTGTGCTGGATGGTGCCGGACCCCTCCACGTACTGGGCCAGGCGCGGCTCGTTGGCGGTGCGGCCCTGGACCTTGAAGGGTACAAACGACTCCACGTCGAGCAGCCAGAAATAGGCGGGGCGGGCGTCCGGCCATCTGTCGTGGATGAAGTTGGTCATCGCCCAGGCGTCGGCGGTGCCGCCGATGCCGTTCACGCCGGCGTTGAAGGTGCGCAGCCCGGTCTTCTGCTGCAGGTACGCGGGTTCGTAGCGCATCGAGCGGGAGCTGCCGAGCACCACGAGCTGCGGCGGCTGCTTGAGCTTCTCGATGAAGTCGGCCTTGATGGTGCGGTCCGATGTCGTCACGGTCGGCAGCAGCTTGGTGCCGATCATGCCGTAGGGGTCGGCGAGAGTGTTCAGGGTGCCCACGGCGGCCATCACGAGGAACGCCGCCAGAGCCAGGGCGAGCAAGAATGCCAGCGTCTTGCGGCCCTTGGCCTGATCGATCTCCGGCGGGTCGGGGATGATGCGCTTCTTGAGACCCGCCTGCGGCGCCGGTTCGGGGCCCGCCGGAGGCTCTTCGCCGCCGTCCTCCGGGGCGCGCGCGAACAGTTCTTCGTCCGGCGGGTTCATCGGCAGGTTCGCAGGGGGGGGGAAGTGACGGTTCGGCACGGGGCAGAAGGATACCACAGGCGTGCGCGGCGGCGCGCGGGGGCCGGCGCGGGGCGCGGCCGGGCCGCCGTCAGGCGGGCCCGGCCAGAAGCTCCGTGATGCGCTCGGCGAGGCCGGCGCCGGCGACTTCGTCGACGCCGCCGTTCGCCATGCTCGTCTCGTGAAAGGCCGCGATGCCACGGCCCTCAAGGAAGCAGCGCACAAGACGGATGCTGCCGCCGTGCGTGACGAGCAGAGCCGGGCGACCGTCCCGCGCCGCGTCCCTCAGCGCGGCGAGCACCCGGCGCTGCTGGTCGGCCAGGCTTTCGCCGGCGGGAAAGCGGAAACCCTCGGGGTGCTCGCGATACCGGCGCCACGTCTCGGCGTCCTCGAGCCTGATCTCGGCGAACAGCCGCGACTCCCAGTCGCCGCGGTGGGTCTCGGCGAGGCGCGGGTCGAGGACGAGCGGCACGTCGCCGCCGAGCTCCTCGCGGATGAGCTCGGCGGTCTCGCGTGCCCGAGACAGGTGGCTTGAGACGATGAGCTCGAGGCCGCGCCCTCTGAGCGCGCGACCCTGGTCGCGCGCCTGGGCGCGGCCCGTCTCGTTGAGGCCGATCTCGGCCCAGCCCAGGCAGCGCGCGGGCTCACGGTTCCAGTCGGTCTGGCCGTGGCGGATGAGAGAGAGCGTCACGTGACGACGGCGGGGTCTCGGGCGGGCGCGGCCGGGCGCGGCGACACGCTCAGTGGAAGTGCAGCAGCGTGTCGCCGCGCACGCCTACGCGGAGCGTCTCGACCGAGATCACTTCTTCGGGCGGGATGTTGCCGAGGTTCACGTTGGCCCCGAACTCTTTGATGAACCAGGCCTGCTGGCTCTTGACCGGCGCCTCGAACAGGAGCTGCGCCGGGTCGACGGCCGAACGGATCTCGTCGAGCAGGCCCACCTTGACCTCGCCGCCCGGCTGGTAGATGCCCACGGTGCCCGACTCGCGGCCCTCGGTGATGACCTTCCAGGCGCCGGCTTCGAGCTCGCGCTTGATGCTGTCGACCCACTTGAACGGGGCGATGACCACGCTCGCGTCCTTGCTGCCGACCTCGCTGAGCACCTTGAACTCCTTGCTGAAGCGTCGCAGCAAGGCCAGCTTGTCCTCTTCGGCCATGTCGATGGTGCCGTCGGAGATCTCCACGCAGGTCATGCCGCACTCGCGCACCAGGGAGACGAACTGCTCGAGCTTGTTCTGGCGCAGGCACACCTCGAACAGGGTGCCGCCGAAGCAGACCGGGATGCCGAAGCTCTGGTAGAGGGCGATCTTGTCCTTGACGTTGGGCGTGACGACCGCCGTGCCCCAGCCCAGCTTGACGATGTCGACGTGGTCCTGGGAGACCTCGAGGAACTGGTGCACCTGCTCGAGGCTGTAGCCCTTGTCGAGGACGTGCGTGAGGCCGCTCTCGCGCGGCTTCGTGGTGCGCTCGGGGAGCGTCAGAAACTCGAACATCGATCATCCTCTCGTGGTCGCGCGCCGTTGCGGTCGGCGCTCATCGAATCGTACCAGACGGCCTCGGACGCCGCGCGTCCGCTGCGCTACGCCTTGAACAGGAGCGCCAGGCCGCTGAGGAAGAGCACGGTGGCGAGGATGCTGCGCAGCACGCGCGTCGGAGCGCGCACGGTGAGCTGCGAGCCGATGAGCACTCCCGGGATCGAGCCCATGAGGAGGGCCGCGACCATCCACAGGTCGACGTTGCCGACGCCGATCTGGGCGAGGCCGGTGATGAGCAGCAGGATCATCGCGTGGAACACATCGGTGCCCACGATGCGGTCGGTGGTGAGCGGGTAGAACATGATCAGAAAGACGCCGAGCAGGGTGCCGCTGCCCACCGACGTCAGGCCGATGATGAAGCCTGTGCCCATGCCCAGGCAGACGGTGGCGATCTTCAGCCGCGTCGTCATCTTGATGTTCTCGCGGCGGTGCTTCTGGTCGACGTGCATGACGACCTTCACGACCAGCAGCACGCCGACCATCATGAGAGCGCAGCCGATAGCCCGATAGAGGATGTGGTTGATGAGGTCGCCGTAGTTGTTCTTGACGTAGGTGACGGCGGCGACGCCGGCGAGCGCCGCCGGCACGCTGCCCATGGCCAGCCACAGGGCCAGCGGGACGTCCACCGAGCCCTGGCGCCAGTGCTTCCACGAGCCGAAGATCTTGGTCACGGCGGCGTAGGTCACGTCGGTGCCCACCGCCATCGTCGGCGAGAAGCCGAAGAAGAAGATCAAGATGGGCGTCATGAGCGCGCCGCCGCCCATCCCCGTGAGGCCGACAAGGAAGCCGACCAGCAGGCCGGTCAGGCTGAGGTACGGGTTCAGATGGCCGCCCACGGCCGCGTAGGCGGCGGTCACCACGATGGCCCAGCCGCCGATGCCCAGCGCCCAGCGCTTGTGCCAGGCGCCGGTGGGTGCTGGCGCGGGGCGAAACGGCGGGAGCGTGTCGTCGATCTCTGCGTCGAAGACGTCGTCGTCGGCCGGCGCCGCGGGGCGTTCGTCAAGCGCCCCTGAAATAGGCGTCGATGCGACGACGACGCTGCTCTTGCTCTCGGTCATGCACTCTCCCGGCCGGCTGAGATCGGCGCCGGTGGCAGCTTCGCAGCCGGCGCCTGAATGGGCGTGAGTATGGGGACATGTGACTTATCTGTCAAATAAGGAATGTCTATAGACTGACGGCCTGCCCACGCGGATGGAGCTGGGATGAAGCTCCCAGTCTCCGCGTCATAAGAACTTCTGATGGGCGGCGGTGGCTGGATGCGAAGCGCGAATGCGTCGGCAATGACGCCCGTGCCTGTGCGCTGCCTTGATGAAGCCGTCGCCAGCGCGCGGGCGCAGGGGCGGCTCGGTCTCTCCGTCGCCTCTCGTGGCCGACCGCGAGGTGATCGGCGAGCTTCCGGGTATGGTAGACGAGGTGCTCAAGGGCGCCGCGTCCTGGTTGGCGAGCTGGAGTTGATTGTCGTATGAAACAGAGCGATACGCTCCCTGGTGAGCGGCTCGAGCGCACGGCAATCCTCGCGTGGCTGCGCGAGGACGATCCGACGCGGCTCGAGGACCTGTGGTCCGCGGCCGACGAGACTCGTCGCCGCCACGTCGGCGACGAGGTCCACCTCCGCGGCCTCATCGAGATCAGCAACCACTGCGTGCGCGCCTGCGGCTACTGCGGCCTGCGCGCCGGCAATCGCGAGATTGAGCGTTATCGCATGAGCGCCGACGAGATCCTTGCTTGCGCCCACAACGCGAAGGCATGGGGCTGGGGCACGGTCGTCATGCAATCCGGCGAGGACTACGGGCTCCAGACCGCATGGATCGCCGGGGTGGTGCGCCGCATCAAGGCCGAGACCGGCCTCGCCGTGACGCTGAGCTTCGGCGAGCGGCCGGAGGCCGACCTCGCCGCCTGGCGCGAGGCCGGCGCCGATCGCTACCTTCTGCGTTTCGAGACCTCCGACGACGAGCTCTACAGGCTCATCCATCCAGACCTGCCCGGGCGCAGCAGTGACCGTCTGGCGATCCTGCGCAGCCTGCAGCGTCTCGGCTACGAGGCCGGCAGCGGCGTCATGGTCGGCATTCCCGGCCAGACCTACGCCAGCGTCGCCGACGACATCGACCTGTTTCGCAGCATGGACCTCGACATGATCGGCATCGGGCCCTACATCGCGCACCCCGAGACGCCGCTCGGCGATCATAGCTGGGCGCGCGAGATCTCGCCGGACGAGCAGATCCCCAGCGACGAGCTCACCGTGTACAAGGCCGTGGCGCTCACGCGCCTCGTCTGCCCCGAGTCAAACATCCCCAGCACCACGGCGCTGGCGACGATCAACAAAGAAGAGGGCCGCGAGATGGGGCTGATGCGCGGCGCCAACATCGTGATGCCCAACCTCACGCCGCCGGAGTACCGCGTGAAGTACGAGATCTACCCGGACAAGGCCTGCGTCAACGAGACCGCCGAGATGTGCCGGGGCTGCCTGCAGGGCAGGGTCGAGGCGATCGGCCGCGTCATCGGCGCCGGCCCGGGAGGTCGGCGGCGCGTCGCCGGCTCCTAGCGCGCCGTCGCCGGCGGGCCGGCCGAGCACCGCGAGGTGCCCCGCCGGCCCGTCTTGCCGACACGCGTCAGTGAAAGTGCAGCAGGGTGTCGCCGCGCAGGCCGAGACGCAGGGTCTCGAGCGAGATCACTTCCTCGGGGGCGATGTTGCCCAGGTTCACGTCGCTGCCGAAGTGCTTGATGAACCACACCTGCTGTTTTTTGCCCGGCGCCTCGAAGACCAGTTGACCGGGGTCGATGGCGTCGCGGATCTCGTCGATGAGCCCCTCCTTGACGGCCCCGTCGGCGTGGTAGACGCCCACGGTCCCCGACTCGCGGCCCTCGGTGATCACCTTCCAGGCGCCGGCGTCGAGCTCCTTCTCGATCATCACGACCCAGCGCTTGGGGGCGAAGATGACGTTCTCGCTCTTGCTGCCGACCTCGCTGAGCACGGTGAAGTCCTTCGTCAGCCGCTTGATCACGGCGAGCTTCTCATCGTGATCCAGGGCGATTGTGCCATCGGACACCTCCACGTGGTCGATGCCGAGGCCCTTGACCCAGCGCACGTAGTCTTCGAGCTTGCCCTGCTTCAGCACGACTTCGAGCAAGGTGCCGCCGAGGCACACGGGCACGCCGCGCTCCTGGTAGGCGGCCACTTTGGCCGGGAGGTTGTTGGTGACGGCGGCCGTGCCCCAGCCGAGCTTGACGATGTCGATGCTGCCCGCGGCCACGGCCAGCAGGTCCTGTACCTGGCTGGGGCCGAGGCCTTTGTCGAGGACATGCGTGATGCCGGTCGTGCGCGGTTTGGGGCTGCGCTCCGGCAGCGTCAGGAAGTCCGTCATCCGATCCAGAGCCCCTCGATGCGGACCTGGATGCCGTCGTCGGTGTGGTTCATGTAGTTCACGAGGCCGCTGTGACGCCACTGCATCATGCACATGCGTGGCTGGAACCAGTAACGGCGGCCGATCTCCACGTCGATGCGCCGCGCTTTGATCAGACCCTCGTACGCTTGGGCGGAGTAGTAGCCGATGTCCTTGAAGCCGTGCTGCCGCGGGTGCAGCGGGCCGGTGACGCACCATTCCAGCGTGCAGTTCTTCATGTCCACGCTCTGCACGATGCCGCAGTGCGTCACCGGGCAGCCGCAGGAGATGCCCAGCGGGCGGCCGACGAGGACCTCGCCGACCTGGATGTCGAGCTCCCGGGTCAGGACAGGGTTGTGGGGGATCACCATTTCGCGTGGGCCTTCCTCCTCGGGAAAGCTGTCGAGCACGAAGTCGACCTCGCGGCCGAGGTGGTCCTGCCAGGTGCGCTCGATGCCGCTGCCCAGGCCGCCGCCGACGACGACCCGCGGCGTCTTCCTGGTCGCGGTCTCGACAACGCCGCCGGCAGCGCAGCCGCCGCAATCGCCCGCCGGCGCGCACGAGCCGCCCGCCGTGTCGATGACCGGCGCCGTGAACGGAGCCACGACGCCGGCGGACTCGCCGGTCGGCGGCGCGGCCCTCACGCCGAGGCTGTCGGCCGACAGCGGGATGCAGCGTTTGAGCAGGTCGGGCTTGTCGTCGAGACGGCTGGCCATTTCGTCGCAACTGGGGAAGCCGCAGAGGCCACAGTCCAGGCCCGGCAGTTCGATCTCGCTGGTGGTCGCCATAGGGTGACTCCTTTCAGGCACGTACCGCGAAGCCACGGTGGCTCGCGACGGTCTGCAGTGACTGGACGGTCGTGGGAAGCACGTCGAGGAAGCGATCCACTTCGGCCTCGGTGTTGCCGCGACCCAAGGTGATGCGCAGTGAGCCGCGGGCGCGGATGGGGTCGAGCCCCATGGCCGTGAGCGCGTAGGCAGGTTCGCCGGCGTGGTTGGCGCTGCAGGCGCTGCCCGATGAGACGGCGATGCCCATTTCGTCGAGCTTGAGCAGCAGCTTGACCGCTTCGCCTTCCTGCCCGGCGAATCCGAGGCACAGGTGGCCGGGCAGGCGACGGTAGCGGTCGCCGATGAAGTAGGCGTTGGGGATCGCCGCCGAGATGCCCTCGAAGAGCTTTTCGCGGAGGCGCACGACGCGCGCCGTCTCGGCGCCCATCTCGCTGCGCGCGATATGCGCGGCGCGTCCGCAGCCGACGATGCCGGCGACGTTTTCGGTGGCCGAACGCAGGCCGCGCTCCTGCCCGCCGCCGAAGATGATCGGTTGCAGGTCGACGCCCGTGCGCACGTACAGCGCGCCCACGCCTTTGGGGCCGTGGATCTTGTGCGCCGAGATTGAGAGCAGGTCGATCGGCGTGCGGCTGACGTCGAGCGGCACCTTGCCGACGGCCTGCACGGCGTCCGTGTGGAACAGAGCGCCGTGCCGGTGCGTGAGCTCGGCGAGCTCGTGGACCGGCTGGACGGTCCCGATCACGTTGTTGGCGGTCATGATCGAGACCAGCCACGTGTTCGAGCGCAGAGCGGCGGCGAGCGACTCCGGGCTGACGACGCCGTCGGCGCCGACCGGCAGGTAGGTCACGTCGACGCCCCGCGCCTCGAGGTACTTCGCCGTCTCGATGACGGCCGGGTGCTCGAACGCGCTGACCACAAGATGCGCGCCTTCCGGCGAGCGTTCGAGCAGGCCGCGGATCGCCAGGTTGTCGGCCTCGGTGCCGCTGCCGGTGAAGACGATCTCGCCGGGGTGGGCGCCGACCAGCGCAGCCACGTCGGCGCGCGCCTCGTCCACGCCCGCGTGTGCCTCTCGTCCCGCGGCGTGCATGCTGGACGGGTTGCCGAACGAGCCGTTCTGGTACTGGTCCATGGCCTGGCGCACGCGCGGGTCGAGCGGCGTCGTGGCGGCGTGGTCGAAGTAGATGCGGCGGGTCATCGTCCTACTGCCCGCGGTAGAAGTTCTGGTTGTCCAAAGCGCGGACCACGCCGAAGTGCGCTTGCCAGCCCACTTCCTTCTTGCCGACGCAGATCGTGCAGGTGCCGACGGGCGGGCTACCCCTCAGAAGCAGATTCTCGTGAGCGTCCGGCGTCTCGAGAATCGCCTCGACGAGTGGATCGATGCCGATGCCGTACAGGGCGTTGGCCTCGCGGATCTGGGTCATCGGGGCGACGTCCTGGATGCGGGCACGGAACACTTCGCGCTCGGCCTGCGAAACGAGGTCGCCCTTGGTGACCACCGTGACGTCGGCCAGCGAGAGCATCGGGCCGACCTTGAGCGGCAGGTTCATGCCGCTGGTGGCCTCGAGCACGCAGATGCCGAGGCCGCCGTCCACGTACGGGGCGCAGCGCAGGCATAGGCCGGCAGTCTCCACGAGAAGGATGGTGCAGTCGTTCTCGTCGGCCCACTGGATGGCGTCGCCGAGCACCATGACGCTGCAGTGGTCCGGGCAGAGCTCGCCCGAGTAGACCTTGCGCGTGGGGATGCCGAACTCGGCGGCGAGCTGCTCGTCCTCTTCGGCGAACTGCACGTCGATCTTCAGGAAGGCGCAGCGCTCGCCTTTGTCGATGAGCTTGCGGATGGCGTGACGCAGGACGCTCGTCTTGCCCGTCGTTGGCGGGCCGCTGCAGATGGCGATCTTCATGCCAGTGTTCCTTCCAGCTCGTCGCCGCTCAGGGCCTGGCCGACGCGCAGCTTGTCGCGCAGACGCGAGAGCACGTCGTCCAGCCTGCTGACCTTGGTGGCCAGCTGTCGTTCGGCTGCGTTGGTGCCGAGGATCTTCATCACGCGACCTTCGGCGATGACGATGCGAAAGTCGCTGAGCAGCGCGATGCGCGGGTCGTGGGTGACGAAGATGAACACTTTGCGTTGCATGCGCAGCAACTCGAGACAGCGGGTGCGGTCGATGCCGGCGTTCTCAACCTCGTCGAGCAGCACGATGGGCGTGTCGCAGATCACCGTGGCATCGGCGATGAGGAGGGCGCGCGTCTGTCCGCCGCTGAGCTCGGTCATGCGCACGTCGAGCCCGACCGGTTCGCCGGTGAGCTGGTTGGCGAAGGCGATGGTCCGCTCGATCATGTCGTCGGGGTGTTTGCCGGAGGCGGCGCGCACGGTAGCGTGCGCTTCGAGGAACTCGCCGACCGGGAGGTCGCTGAGGAACGTGGTGTGCTGCGTGATCAGGGCGATGGGGTTCTTGGACGGATCGTTGCGGAACTCGCGCGGCGGGCGCTCGCCGTTTATCAGCACCCTGCGCATGGACGGCGTGTCGGCATCGGCGAACATCTCGATGTCGTTGATGAACGTCGTCTTGCCGGATCCGGTGGGGCCGACGATGCTGGCCACGTTGCCCATCTTCAGCTCGATGCGCTCGACGGGCTCGGGCTGACCGTTCTTGCCGCGGCCGCCGATGATGGTGATGCTCTCTATCATCGCGTCTCCTTCCTCGGTCGCGAGCGCCGGCTAAAGCCGACAATTGCTATCAGGAATAGAAACATCGCGACCTTGGGCAGTATGAATGCAGAAGCGTTCTAGCGCAAATAGCAATTCGGCATGAAATGACGGGGACGTATGGGGCCGCGCATCAGCCGCGGCGGCTCGGCGAGCCGGGTCGGTCAGCGGCCGTGCTGCGGACAGATCAGGCGGGGTGCGGGAAGCCGTCTTCGCCGCGGACGGCGTCGAGGTCATCGTCGTCGGCCGCGTAGTCCGCGTACTTGGCGTCGAGCTCGACCGCGCGGCGCAGGTGCGCGAGCGCGTCGCCCGAGCTCCCGGAGAGGCTCTCGTAGCAGGCGAGGTTGTAGAGCAGCACTGCCTCGTCAGGCCGCTGCGACAAGGCTTCCGTCAGAATCCTGACTGCCTCGTCCGGGTGGCCGGAGTGGGCCGCCGCGTCGGCGCGAAACGCGTGCTCCCAGGCGGAGACCTCGAAGGGCCGGCCGGGCGCGCCGCCGACGGCGAGCGCGGTGGTGCCGGCCCGAAGCGCTCGCGCGCCGCGGCGCGCAGCCGGATCGTGGACGGCGACAAGCGTCCCCGCCGGTCCATCGATCTCTTCGCCGTCGATCGTGAAGACGGCGTGGCCGGTCAGGACGACGTAGACCTCTTCGTGGCCACCTGCCGAGTCGCCGAGCTCGTTGTGCTCCTCGATGAGCGCGCCGCCTGCTGTGTGGCAGGTATAGGCGTTGATGCCGAAAGCGTGGACGTCGAGGAGATGCCGCAGGGGATGCCAGCCCAGCCCGGGCGCGAAGGTCAGAGAGAGCTCGTCTTCACTGGTGATCCGCGTGACGCTGACCCGGGCGTCGTCCATTGTTGTCTTCCGGCTCAGCCGGCCGCGGCGTACTGCTCGCGGAAGAACGCGAGCAGTGACTCCGCGGCGCGGCTCAGCACGCGCGTCTTGGAGCGCACGCTGTAGAAGTCGCGCAGGATGCGGAAACGCTCTATCGGCACGATCGCGAGCGTGCCGTGCTCGACTTCGGGGCCGATCGCCCAGCGGCTCACGAAGGTGACGCCGCCGCCGGAGATGGCGGCCTGCTTGGCCGATTCCATGAGGCCCATCTCCATGACCACGTTGAGCTTCTCGGGGCGCACGCCGGCGCGCCGCAGATGGTCTTCTACCACGGTGCGCACCCCTGCTCCGTGCTGCTGCATGATCTGCGGCTCGGCGACGAGCTCGTCGAGCGTCACCTGCTCGCGCGACGCCCAGGCGTGGCTCGGGCTGCAAACGAGGACGATCTCGTCGCGGGCGAGTGGCTCGGCCACGAGCTCGGGCCGCGGCGTCACGGCGCCGACGGCGCCGATCTCGAACTCACGCGCCAGCACGCGCTCGACCACGGCGTGCGTGTCGTCGACGTGCAGCGAGATCGAGACGCCCGGGTACTCCTCCTTGAACTGCGTGAGCATCCCCGGCAGCACGTGCTCGCCGGGCCCCGTCGAGGCGCCGACCATGACCCTCCCTGCAATGAGCTCGCCGAGGTCGAGGATCTCGGTGCAGGCGCGCTCGTGCAGATCGAGGATCTCGCGGCCGTAGCGGTAGAGCACCCGGCCGGAGTCGGTGGCCACGACGGTGCGGCGCGAGCGGTCAAGCAGCGTCGACTTGAGCTCGCGCTCGAGGCTGCGGATCTGCTGGCTGGCGGCCGGCTGGGTGATGTGCATCTCGTCGGCGGCCAGCGAGAAGCTCCTGCGGTCGACGATGCGGCAGAAGAGCCTGATCTGGCGGATGTCCATGCGCTCATCTTATCGTGCCGATTAGCGAACGCCAACGCCGGGCGATCGCCGGGGTGGGCCCGGCGGCTCGCGGGTCAGATGAACGGCGCCGGGCCCTCGCCCCCGGAGTCGCCGGCGAGGCGGCCGAGGCGCGCCCGGCGGGAGCGGCGGCGCGCCAGCTCGAGCAGCCGCTCGACGAAGAGTCCGGGATCGCGCGGCGCGACCTGCGCCGTGCGCGCGTCGACCTTCTTGCGCAGATCGATGTCCTCGGCGCTCGCCGCCCGGCGGAGCCGGCCTGCGGCGAGCAGAGCAGCGTCGACGGCCGCCGGCGGGCGCTGCGAGACGGTGTACGCCGGCGTGCCGAGAGCGGCCGCCTCCCGCGCCATCACGCCGCTGGCGCCGAGCACGAAGTCGGCAGCGGCGATGAGGCCGGCGCCGTCGAGCACCGGCCCTTGGGGGGCGATGAGTCCCGGTACGCCGAGCGCCACAAAGCGTGCCCGCTGCCCGGCTTCGCGGGCCACGAGCACGAGCGTCACGTGGCGCCGCCGGGCGAGCTCGCGCATCAGGCCGCCCAGCGCCTCCTCATCCTGCGAGGCGGCCGCGTCAGACCCGCGCGCCGGCCGCGCCGGGCGCACCACGCCCACCACGTGCCGGCGGTCGACGCCGAGCGACGTCAGCACGTGCGGGTCCGGGCTGAAGTCGTAGAGGTAGTACTCCTCCTTGAAGCCGGGGTAGCGGAAGAGCTTGCCCGGCGGCGCCCCGAGCGTCGCCAGCGCCGCCGCCGGGATAGCGTCCGGCACGGCGACCTCGTCGACGAGGCGCACGTTCACGGCGTTGCCCCGGCGCAGCCGTTCGTCGTCGAGAAACGTCATCTGCGGAATGCCCAGCAACCAGGCTGTGAGGGCGAAGTCGCTGGCGTGGCTGCCGGCGGCGACGTCGAAGCGCCCGCTCGAGGCGGAGCCGAGGAGCTGGGCGGTGCGGTTCACGAGGCCGACGGTGCGCGTGCCGAAGCTGCCTCCGCGGTGCCCGATGGTGAGCACGCCGCCGATGCCGTAGCGACGCAACACGAGGTCGGCGCCGGCGAAGCGCCGCGCCGTGATCGTCACGGTGTGACCGGCGTCCTCGAGGCGGCGCACGAGGGGCGCGAAGAAGACGACGTGGGATGCGTCGGTGATGTCGACCCAGATCCTCATCGCCGCTTCCGCGCTCATGTGCCGGCGGTCGAGTGCGGCCGGGTCAGTAGCTCAGGCCAGCCCGGCGGCGACCGCCGCCGCCACCTCCTGCACTTGCGCTTCGCTGAGGTTGGGGTGCATGGGGATGGCGAGATTCTGCTCGGCCGCCGCGTCGGTCGCCGGGAAGTCGCCGACCTTGTGGCCGAGCGCCGCGAAGACCGGCTGCCGCTGCAGCGGGGTCGTGTAGTAGGCGGCGCAGTCGACCTTGCGTTCTTTGCACGCCGCTGCAATGGCGTCGCGCTGCGGATGACGCATGACGTAGAGGTGGTAAACGTGCGTGAGCCCGTCGGGCACGCAGGGGCGCAGTACCTCGCGCGGCAAGTGCTCGTCGTACCAGGCGGCGACCCGCGCGCGACGCGCGTTCCACTCGTCGATCACCTCGAGCTCGATGCGCAGGATCGCCGCTTGCACCTCGTCGAGACGCGAGTTGAAACCGATGTCGGTGAACGTCTTCTTGTCTTTGCTGCCGTGGAAACGCAGCTCGCGGGCGCGTTGCACCAGCACCGCGCTGTGGGACGTGACAAGACCGCCGTCGCCGTAGCCGCCGAGGTTCTTGGTGGGGAAGAAGCTGAAGACGCCCATGTCGCCGAGGCTGCCGGCGCGACGCCCGTTGTAGGTTGCGCCCCAGGCCTGGCAGGCGTCCTCGACCACAGGCAGCCCGTGAGCCTCCGCGACGGCGCGCACGGCGTCGGCGTCGGCCGGCAGGCCGAAGAGATCGACGGGCATGATGGCCTTGGTGCGCGGCGTGAGCGCGCGCTTGATGGCGGCCGGGTCGATGCAGAGAGTATCGGGGAGGATGTCGACGAACACGGGCTTGGCTCCGGCCTGAGCGATGGCCTCGGCCGTGGCGTAGAAGGTGAACGGCACGGTGATGACTTCGTCGCCGTGCCCCACGCCCAGGGCGCGCAGCGCGATGGTGAGGCCGTCGGTGCCGTTGGCGACGCCGACGGCGCCGACGGTGCCCATGTACGCGGCCGATTCTTCCTCGAAGCCCTTGACGTTGGGCCCCAGGATGACGCGCCCACTGCGCAGCACCTCGAGGACGGCCGCTTCGATGCGGTCCTGCAGCTCGGCGTACTGCCCCTTGATGTCCATGAGTCCGACGGCCATGCGATGCGCCTCCTTGCGGCGGGGGAAGTCGAGCCCGCAACCTACCACAGGCCCTCACGAGCGGCCACCGAGGGCCGGATGGTACGCTACGCAGCATGCAGACCATCATCAACGACGTCGTCCAGTGGGCGACGCACCTCATCGGCGCCTGGGGCCTGCCGGCCGTGTTCTTCCTGATGCTCCTCGAGAGCGCCTGCATCCCGTGCCCAGCGAGGCCATCATGCCCTTCGCCGGCTTCGCCGTGAGCGAGGGCACGCTGACCTTCGTCGGCATCGTCGTGGCCGGGGTGGCGGGCAACCTCGTCGGCTCGTGGATCGCCTACGCCGTGGGCTACTTCGGCGGGCGGCCGTTTGTCGACCGCTGGGGCAAGTACGTGCTGCTGCGCCCGCATCACCTCGACACGGCGCAGCACTGGTTCGACCACTACGGGGCGCCCGTCGTGTTCTTCGGCCGCATCATCCCGATCGTGCGCACGTTCGTCTCGCTGCCCGCCGGTTTCGGCAAGATGCGCTTCTGGAAGTTCACTCTGTACACGGTGCTCGGCTGCGTGCCGTGGGTGGCCCTCCTCGGCTACATCGGCGTCAAGCTGGGCAGCAACTGGGAGAAGCTCCGTCCGCTCCTCCACTACGCCGACTACGTTGTGGTGGTGGCGCTGGTGGCGCTCGCGATCTACGGCGTCGTCAGGTGGCGCCGGCATCGCGCGCCCGGGCCACCACCAGAGGCTGAAGGTCGTTCTTGACGACCGGCGCCGGCTGCCGCGTGCGGGTGCCCGCGACAACGGCCAACCTGGGCCCCGGCTTTGATTGTCTCGGCATGGCGCTCGACCTGTGGAACGACGTGCGGTTCTCCCTGGAGGGCGACGGCGTGAGGGTCACGATGGCCGGCGAGTACGGCGAGTCGCTGCCGACAGACGAAACCAATCTGGTCGCGCGTTCCTTTCTGCGGCTGTACGAGGAGGCCGGCGCCGCTCCGCCGGCCGACCTCACCATCGACTGCGACGTGCGCGTCCCGCCGTCGTCCGGCCTCGGTTCGAGTGCCGCCGCCGCGGTCGCCGGGCTGCTCGGCGCCAACACGCTGCTGGGCCGGCCGTTCGACCGGGCGGGCGTGCTCGAGCTGGCCGCCGCGATCGACGGTCACCCCGACAATGTCGCGGCGACCCTGCTCGGCGGCCTCACCATCGTGGTGCGCAAAGAAGAGAGGCTGCTGACCAAGAAGATTCTCGTCCCCGAGGCGCACGTCGCCTTGGCCGTGCCGGCGCTCGCCTTCAGCACGCGCGCGGCGCGCGCCGGTTTGCCCACGCAGGTGTCGATGAAGGACGCGGTGTTCAATCTGGGCCGCACCCCGCTCGTTGTGGAGGCCCTGCGCACCGGCGATTTCGAGCTGCTCAGCCAGGTGATGGAAGACAGGCTGCACCAGGCGGCGCGGCTCAAGCTCATTCCCGGCGGCCGCGCCGCCTGGGTCGCGGCGCAACAGGCAGGTGCTGCGGCCGTGGCCATCTCGGGCTCGGGTCCCAGCCTGATCGCCTTCGTCAGCCTGGCGACCGACGCGCTTCGCGTCGCGCGCGCGATGGCCGAAGCGTTCGGCGGGATGGGCGTGGTAGCGCAGCCTCTCGGGCTGAGCGTCTCTGCGGGCGGCGCCACCGTCGTCGCCTGACCGCGGCGACGCCCCTGCGGCCGCTGCCTCAGCCTCAGGCATCCGGCCGCTTCGCGGCCTCAGCTCTGCGCGGCCTCGCGCTTGGTGATCTCGACGATGCCCCGGTAGAGCTCGGCGAGGCCGTCTCTCGAGAGCGGCCCTTTGTTCGCGCGGCTCACGAAGGTGAGCATCCACTCTTCGCGCGCGGGGTCAAGAAAGTCGACGCCGTGCTGCTCCTTGTACTCCTTGAGCTGCTTGACCAGCTTGAGACGCTTGTTGACGGCGTCGATGATCTTGAGGTCGTTGTCTGAGATCTGGTCGCGGAACTGCTTGATGACCGGATCGTCGCCTGCGTTGCCCACGCTCGTGTCTCCGTTCTGGCCCGGCGCGACGCCGACGCGTCAGTTGTGGCCGGGCCTCTCGCTGTCCGCGTCGTCTTCGTCCTCTTCGTCGTCGTCATCCTCTTCATCCTCTTCATCCTC
>Ga0114951_10000659_pt1 | contig 46382 bp, 36 predicted proteins | sample AM7aDNAmetaG_FD_88677 | JGI IMG/M metagenome (GOLD analysis project Ga0114951, IMG submission 88677) | Freshwater microbial communities from Finland to study Microbial Dark Matter (Phase II) - AM7a DNA metaG | ecosystem: Environmental > Aquatic > Freshwater > Lake | place: Finland: Lake Alinen...
CGCGCAAACGCACCGAGTCGCGGACATGCTCCATCTCCTCGAGATGTTCCTGCCAAAAATGGTCGATGGTCTTTAAATAGACATAGCGTCCGGCTTGAAGCAAAACCGCCCGCCCGATCTCTTTTTCCTTGGCTTCGAAATCGGCTTCGGGTAAATTGAATTTTTTAACCAGGTCTAAAAGCAGCAGACGGAGATCGTCTTCGTTCTTTTCCAAAATGTCCAGCCTTTTTTTATAAATAACTTCACGGTGTTTGTTCAATACGCTGTCATAGTCGAGAAGGTGTTTCCTGACATCGAAATTCGCGCCCTCGATCTTCGTCTGGGCATCCTCGATGGCTTTGCTTAGAAACCCGTGTTCAATGGGCTGGTCCTCGGGAATTTTAAGCGCGTCCATCATGGATTTCATTTTATCGCCGCCAAAGATCCTCAAAAGATCGTCCTCAAGGGAAATAAAAAATTGGGTCGTGCCCGGGTCCCCCTGCCGGCCCCCGCGGCCGCGCAACTGGTTATCAATGCGGCGGGCATCATGCCGTTCGGTTCCCATAATGAATAATCCTCCCAAATCCTTCACTTTTTGAGCATCGATGGGATCGCTTGGCGTCCCTCCAAGAATGATGTCCACTCCGCGGCCCGCCATATTGGTCGCGATCGTCACGGCGCCTTTTTTCCCGGCCTGGGCAATGATCTCTCCTTCCCGTTCATGGTTTTTAGCATTCAAGATCTCGTGGCGGATGCCTTCTCTTTCGAGCAGCTTTCCAAGATATTCGTTTTTGTCAACCGACCGCGTTCCAACCAGGACCGGCTGGCCGTTTTTGTTCTTTTCTTGCACTTCCCTTACTACAGCGTCGAATTTGGCTTTTTCGTTCTTAAAAACCTTGTCCGCCAAGTCCGTCCGCGCCAATTTTTTGTTGGTCGGTATCGGAACGCAATCAAGGCCATAAACTTTGTCGAATTCCTCTGACGACGTCATCGCCGTACCCGTCATACCCGACAGTTTTTTATACATGCGGAAATAATTCTGGAACGTGATTGACGCAAGCGTCAAAGACTCGGGCTGGACCGCCACGCCTTCTTTGGCCTCGACAGCCTGGTGCAACCCCCCTGACCAGCGCCGTCCCGGCATCAGACGGCCCGTAAATTCGTCGATAATGATTATCTCGTTGTTTTTCACAACGTAATCGCGATCCAATTTGTACATAACTTGCGCCCGCAAAGCTTGCTCCATATGGTGCAGGTATTTGATCCCCTTCTCTTCGTAAATATTTCCCACATCAAGGATCTTCTCTATTTTATTGATGCCTTCCTCGGTAAGAGTAACAGCCTTCATTTTTTCATCGATCTCGTAATCGCCTTCCTTTGAAAGCCTTGGCATGATGCGGGCGAAATCCAGATACCATTTCGAGCTTTCCTGGTCCGGAGCGGAAATGATCAACGGAGTCCTGGCTTCATCGATCAAAATCGAATCAACCTCGTCAACGATCGCGTAATGATATCCGCGCTGGACGCGGCCCTCAAGCGAATAAGCCATATTATCCCGTAGATAATCGAACCCGAACTCGTTGTTCGTCCCGTAAGTGATGTCGGCGGCATAGGCTTCCTTGCGCGTGCAGGGCCGCAAATAATCCTGGACCACATGGAAAGAGCCCAGGCGGTCGCGTATCATATCGGCCTCCGAATCCGTTTTTTTATAATCGGGGTCATAAATGAACGATTGCTCGTGGTTAATGCATCCCGTACTCAAGCCCAGGGCGTAATAGATTTGGCCCATCCAAACCGCGTCGCGCCGAGCCAGATAATCGTTCACCGTTACTAGGTGACAACCCTTGCCCTCCAGGGCGTTCAAATAAACCGGAAGGGTGGCGGTAAGGGTTTTTCCTTCACCGGTTTTCATTTCGGCAATCATCCCTTTATGCAAAACGACCCCTCCCATCAGTTGTACGTCAAAATGCCGCTGTTTCAAATTTCTTTTAGCGGATTCGCGGACTAAAGCAAACGCCCGGGGCATTAAATCATCCAAGGTTTCGCCTTTCTCCAGCCTTTCTTTGAACTCCTTGGTTTTTTCCTTCAATAATCCGTCCGACAGGCTTTCGTATTCCTCCTGATGGCTGTTGATAGCGTCAACATCGGGTTGCAGTTTTTTAAAATATCCGGCATTGGTCTCGCCGAATATCCGGGTTAATATAGACATTGGTTTTCTTTAAACGTAAACCAACCGCGAAGCGGCTTGGTTTCATCATACCAGTATTCTAGCTAAGTTTGGAAAAAAGAAAAGGCCGTCCCGCGGACTTTGCCGCGCTCGTCTTTGGCGGCCTTTCTTCTCGGCGCCCCGTTTCCCTGCTCTCCGTGGCCAATATCGAAAATTCCAAAGGTATTACCTTTGGAATTTTACGGCACCCTGCGGCTAAAAAAATAGAATAATTTCGGCTACCTGCTTAGCCAAAGCTTAGGCGGCCGGATCGGAACCAAAACAACACTAAGGCTTTCTCGAAAGCTCGATCATTTTATCCTTGTAATCGGTTATCTGCCTTTGCAATTCCTCGCGGACCTCGATGATCGATGATTTAAAATCCTCGCTGGCCGCGCTGGCCGTAAGCGTCTTCCTGGGAAAGACCAGATGGCACTCGGCGAAATAATTATCCCCTTTGCGGTGGTGCAAGGTTGACTTGCCTATTTCGACGATCGCTTCAACCTTCGCCTTTTGCTTTACCGGATCGTGGTCAGCATCCTCCTGGAACATTACTGAATATTTTTCCAACGACCCGATCTTTTCTTCAATGAACTCTTTAAAAGTAGGGGTCAACTCGCAATCTTTGGTTCTGATTATAATATTCATATTTGTTCGCTTGTTTTTTTATCCGGCAAAATATTCCGGGGTTAATCGGTTCAAGTACGAACCGCCCCGCACCCGGGGTAATTTATTCAGCTTTTGGCTGCGTCCGACGATCGCGCCAAGTGGCAATTCAAAGCATAACATTTTTTTCAAGGCGCGCAACAAAAAAAATTCTCATAGCGCGTCTTTCTAAAAAAACAACCTGCGCTAGCAGGAAGTCAAAAAGTTAAATTAATTTTTGATGCGGCATCATTGTTAAACATTTACCTACCACCCTCCCTTGCCTTCAACAGAAGACAAGGGACGAAATTAGGTTGTTTAGACTTTATTCCGTCTTTGATAAATAAGGCAAAAACTATTTCTTCTTCTTTGTCTTCGGTTTTGCCTTTGCTTTTTTTTTGGCGGCCATGTTAGTTGATTTGAAAATTTTATATATTTTTTTTTCAAATAGTCGACCGCTATTTGTACTCGTTGTTTGAGAGAATTTCTAAAATTCAATTCTCTTTACTTTATTTTTTCACGTTGCGAATGTTTGTCAAGTGTTGATAACTAAAAAAAATTATTGATAAAAAATATTCTTCGGAAAAAAAGAAAAAAATATTTTTAAAAACGTTTTTCGTGGAAAAAATACGCCCGCGACCGGCAAACCAATGCTTTTTACCCGACAATCTCTATTTCCTCCTCCAGTTTTACGTTAAATTTTTTAAACACTTCTTTTTTTGCCAAAGCAATCAATTTTTTTACATCGGATGATGTTGCTCCGCCGGCATTGATAATAAAATTCGCGTGCTTATCGGAAATTATCGCGCCTCCGATCTTTCTCCCCTTCAAGCCGCATTCATCGATCAGCTTTGCCGCGAACATATCTTTGGGATTTTTAAAGATCGAACCCGCGCTTGGCAGATCGTACGGCTGGCTTTTCAATTTTTGAGCCAGATATTCCCCCATTTTCTTTTTTATGTCCCCGGCCTTGCCCTTTTTTCCCTTAATCTCGCAGGAAACAACGACCAGGTTGATTTTGTTTTTAAAAATACTATCGCGATACGAAAAACGGCATTCCTCCTTTGAAAAAGACCGAACGCCCGCCGCGAGGTCATTAACGTCAAAAAAATTAACACTGCTTACAATATCCGCCATTGAGCCCGACATCGCGCCCGCATTGCCTCTTATGGCCCCTCCAACGGTCCCGGGAATACCGGCCGCCCATTCCATTCCAGCTAGGGAGCTCTCGGAAAAAAATCCGGCCAGATCGCTCAAGCGCGTCCCGGAGCCAACGGTTATTGTTTTACCTTGGCCAATTTTATTAACAGCAATCCCGGAATTTTTGGTCCTTACAACCAAACCGCGGAAACCTTTATCGCTTACCAGAATGTTTGATCCGCCTCCCAGCACAAAAAACGGCAGTCCGCATTCCTTCGCCGCGGCCACTGCCCTGATCAAATCTTTTTCATTCTTTGCCTCAAAGTAAAAATCGGCCGGCCCTCCTATCCCATAGCTTGTAAGCGGAACCAATACCTTGTTTTCGATGATCCCGGGTAAATTCTTTACGGCCGTTACTATTGTTTTTGTTTTGTTTGTAATGGTTTTGTTTATAATAATCTTTTCGGTCATGATTCAATCAAAGACCGGAAGAGTTAACCCCCAAAAATAATTTCACGGGTGCATCCTTCCGGTCCAATAGAATTTTATCAAGTTTGGAATTCACTGTCAAAGGTAATGCGACCAACGTCAAACTTTTACTTTTTTTCGGACGGAACCGCGGCCGCGTCCCTGATCGCTTTTATTTTTTCCATGATCGTTACCGAACTCAAGTTGTCCGGATCAAGATCGTAAGCCTTTTTTGCCAGATCATAAGCTTCGTTAATCCGGTTCTGATAAAGACGGACTTGCGCCAACAGCCAATAGCCTTTCTGGTTGGTGGGCGAAAGCGCGATCATTTTCTCCGACGCGGCTTCCGCCAGCACCGTCTTAGAATTGTCAAAGGATGCCCAATCATTATAAAGCTGGCTTAGCATAAAAAAGGACTTATAATCCAACGGCACTTCGCTTACGCTTTTTTGAAGCTCGCCGGTCAGCAATTCCAGCTCTTTGATTTTAGTTTCCGCGGTCATTTCTCCTTTTTTCTCCTCGTTTATGAATGTCTGGGCGAAAAATTGGCGGATCTGGTAGCGGCCCATCGGAGAAAGTTCGATAGTCGTCCGGTAATTATTGAGCCGGGCAACCGAACCAAACGGAGAATTAACCGCGACGATCACCGAGTGCCCCGCGCTCGCTGGATTAACAATGAACTGGAAGAAACAAACAAGAAAAGCGGCAACGATCGAAAAAATGAAAACATTACCGGAAGTTCCTTCTTTTTTTTCTTTGTTCTTATCCGCGAGCATTGATTCAATGAAAGCCAGGACCAGCGCTAAAAGCATCAAGCTGGCCACCATATCGAAAACCGTAAGATTCTGGACAAAATAGGCGACGAATAGCGAGGTAATTACCCCGGCTTCCGCAAAACCGATTTTGTCACGGAAAAAACCCTTCCAAAGGAAGAAAATGGCGGCAACAAAAATTGCCAGATAAGATAACAGCCCCAATACTCCCGTCTCGACCAGAGTATCAAGAATTATATTATGAGCCCGGTCAAACCAAACCGACTCACCACATTTTCCACTGGCCCTTCCAAAACAAGGATCGTAATGCTTGATAAAAGCGTATTCAAAATTCTCCGGGCCAGAACCAAGCCAGGGCCGGTCCAAAAAACCCCCATAAGCTACTTTCCAAACAACAAGACGGGTATTTAGCGTACTTTCGCCGAATTTATCCACCATTTTTTGGTAAACCGGATTCCCGGCTCTCGTTGCCAGTATTACGATCGAAAACGTTCCCAAAAATAATAACAGTAAAAGGGTTGAACCAATAATTCTTCTGGCGATATTTTTGCCCGCGGCCAGCCAAAGGATCCCCAATAGCAACATTCCCGCCAAAAAAGATATTTTGGCGGCTCGCGCTCCGCTCCCAAAAACATCCCCCAACAATCCAATTTGCGGCAGGGGCGCGCCGGTAGCTATGCTCTGCATAAACTGGGTTCCTTCAAGTAGAAGACAAAGTGCCAACATAAAAAAAGCCACAGCGGCAAAAATTTTTAACGGTTTGTTTTCCGGCCATTTTTGGGAAATAAACAGATAAGCCGCGAAAAAAATATTAAAAAGCAGATAAGTGCCCAAAAAAGAATCGTTTCCAATGGTCCCTGCCCCGCCCATAGTCGGATCTTTATCCATGAGCGCAAGCAGCCCCATTAGAACGCCGAGTCCCGCGCTTACGCCAAAAAGCCACGACCAATCTTTTTTTCGCATGACCGACGACGCGACCAAATAAAAAACGAACAAGTGCAACCACATCAAAACCCCGGTCATCCGTTCGAATTTCGACCAAAAACTTAACGAAGGATTAACGCCAAACAGCGCGCTCAACGACATTACGGCCAAAAACAAAAACAGGAACAACGTCATTCCTTTGAAACGCGGCCGGTATTCGGGATATTTTTTGGCCAAGACTATCCAAGCGAAAAAAACTATCTCGGCCACGCCCAGGAAATACAAGCTTTTGGGCCCGACGTAGGGAAAATAGAAATTTTTATAAAAAACAAAGGGGGTGAATAAGGCCAAAAACAAACCGATCTTAATAATTTTTATCAAGAACTTTTTCATTTCGAAATTACTGCTTAAACTTTCCACCGCGGATAAGGTTAGGTCTTTTGTTTCTTAACGGCTTCCTTAAAAAAAGCCAGCACCGATCCGGCGCCAAAACCCAAAATCGCCGCGAGCACAGTGTATAAAACGATCCTGGGACTAACCGGGTTTTCCGAAACCGAAGGTGCCTTGACCATGACGGTAGGCCGACTGGCATCTATTTTAAGCTGAAGCGCGTTAATCTCTTTTTCCAAAGAATTGGTCTGTAAAAAATTACTTTCTATTTCCTGCTTCTTCGCTTCAAGAGTTGCCTTAGCCTCCAAAAGAGAATATTGAATGCTTAAATCCCGATTTTGAATGGAAACGGCCTCCAAGGTATTTACTTTATCATCGAAGATCTTTTTTTCCTCTTCCAGCGCTGTTATTTTGTTTTTTATCCGTTCAACATCCTTCTTGTCCGTATCAATACTGTTTTGGAAATCCTTATTCGCTTCGTCGATCTTTTTTTGATGGTCGCTGATAATAATATTATTAATCTCTTCCAAAATCTGTTTGGCGCGCTCGGTTTCGGAGGATTTGGTGGAAAGATCGAATATCAGCGTTTTATCGGAATTTTGCGCGATTAACTTGGGAAAATCTTTTTCCGAAATATTCAATTTCTCCCTGACCGCCTGGCCGTAAATATCTTTGTCGATCTTGTCTTTTAGCTGCGCGGTGTCTTCGATCGCTACCGGCTTATCGGCTTCGCCTACCACCCCAACCTCCAAAGCACTGTCGATCTTATAAACCTTGGGCATCGCGAAACTTACAACAAACGCCAAAACAGCCGCCAAAACAGCAATCTTTAAAATAAAAAACATATTCCTGGTAAAAAAAACCACTATCTCGCGCAAATCAATTTCTTCGTAATCTTCCGTTTTGTTGATATTTTGGCCATCCATATAGCTCCATTGTAATTATTTTCCCCCTCAAGTCAACGGACCCGCCGCCGACATTACCCAATGTCGCGGAATATCCCCTAGAAAAGTTAGCCCGCGGTTTCTCGCTATCGGCCGGCTAAAAAGTATCCATGGCAAATTTGCCTCGGTTAAACCTCTGCAAATCTAATTACTAGATCATTCCAAACGTTGATGCCAAAATAAAATAAAGTAACATATATTCAAAAAGCCCCAACACCGATAGAATTATTCCCGTCCGCGCCAACATCTTCTCCTCCAACTTCAGACCCTTAATCCCAAAAAAAATACCCAAAACATCAAAAATCCAAGCCGTATAGAAAATAAATATAAATATGTAATCAACGATGATTACGGAATACCATGAAACTGCATATTTCATGACGATTAATCTACCGATAAAAAGTAAAAAAGAAACTAAACCAATAGTTCCAAAAACTACGCTTGCTTTACCTATTTGCTTGTTATCCATTTTTTTATTGCTTAGCCTCAAAGTTAAACCAAACCTTTAATTGTTTCCCCTGCCATTCGTTGCCAATGGATTCCAGAAATTTGAATTTATAAACCAGCTTTTTTGTTTGCCAAGGCAAAAGGATTTTTTTAATTTCGGGCAGGTATTTTGTTAAATTAATTTTATCTTGTTTAAGCTCCGATAACAATAACGGCGGATTTTTGTCGCCAAGGTCGGCCGCAACCTTATCAAGCATATTTTCTCCGTCGTATTCAAGTTTGGTTACCGCGATTTGCTCCTCAAGATTTTTGTTAATAACCGAATTCAATTCTCCCCCGCCGGTTCCGGTAATACCGTAAACCCGGTAATACGGCTGGCCAAGGTAGACAATTTGGCTAACGGTCATGCCATTTTTGGTTTCGCCCACGGTTAAGATGGTGGCATCCTGGCAATTAGGTTGAACTTTAGCCAAAGAATCGGCTTGGGGGCAAATATATACCTGGCCTTTGCCGGTGGAAGGAATGTAGAGGATTTTATTGTTTTCGATTACATCCGGCCAATTATCCATATGCATAAACGATTTATTTTCTTTTGTATCGGTATCGGCAACTAAATCGGAAAGATCAATATCGGTCTGGGATAACTCAAAATGCGTATTTACCATTCCAATTAGCTTTAAGTCGTTTTTAGAGATTGTTACCCATTCATTAGTATTTTGAGCGTATTTTGGATCACGTAAGTCAACTCCGGTGTACAACATTGGTATAAACGTTCCGTTAATCATAATCATTTTCCGACCCAGCCTTGTGTCCTCCTTAACTTCGAAATTCCAGCTTATTGATTCTTCGCGGCCATAAATATCTTTTACCGTTAATTTCATTTTTCGATTTCCCTGCTTGGAAAACCATTTAGCCAAATCAACATTATTGGTAACGATTGGTTCGTCGTCGTCAAACTGCCAAGTGTAAGTCAATATTTCTTCTTTGCTTCGATTTTTCGCGCCTGCCTGAAAGTTAACCGGCTGGTTGACGCCGATCGAACCCGGAAAAATGGTAAAGAACGGATTGATCGCGCTAGGCAAGCCATCGGCAAAATTATCAACATCAATCATTTGAACATCGTTATTTTTTTTCACATTAACCAGTCTCAAATATTGATTTTTATTTTCATAAGAAGGATCAAGCGCCACCTGAGAAAGGGCTTCGGTTTCTACAACATCGTATTTATTATTCCAGTTTTGTTTATTTTCACTATGAGTATGTCCAGCCATATTTAATGTTTGGCAACTTGAATTATTGACAAATAAATTTTCAATCGGAGGAAAGGCGCCTATGAAAAATCCGCCCAGAACATCCCTTAATGGATAGTGGGTTAAAAGCACAACTTTCTTTCCCTCACAATCATTTAATTCGTCTCGCAACCAAGTATGAGTATCAACCGGGTCAATCGCGTTGGTCGGCCAAAAAAGCTGCAAATCTTCTTCGCGCGAAGCAAAATCAAGCGAAACAAATTTGATATTATCATAGGTAAAAGCATAATTTTGGTGGTAATTTGTCCCCTTTGCCTGCCGATTGAAGGTGGGAAAAAGATTAACCAATTTTTGTTCGTTTACCGCATTATCGTCCCAAAAAACCTGGTTGAAATACTGATCGCCTAATGGTTCTCCATTCTTCCATTGATCCCCTATCCCAAGAGTTACAAAAGCGGCTGATCGCGCGTTGGGATCCCACATGGGCCGGGAAACGTACGGAATAATATCGTGGTTTCCGATTATTGGAATATAGGGAACGACAAGCTGGTTTAAAATTTGGCGGGCCTTGAGGAATTCGGAGTATTCGGCAGTGTCAGCAATATCGCCAAGGATAACCACGAATTTGATGTTATTGCTTACCGTGTGCGCGTTAATCCATTCGATCGAACGGTTAAGCCTATCGGTCATAAAATAATCTTGACCGGGTTCGTTATCGGTTTCACCGTAGCCGGGTTTCCCATAGTCGGGGATGCCCCATCCGATGTGAAGATCGGTAATGACAGCGAAGGTCCAATCCGGTTTTTCGGTTAGGATTTTGTAATTAGAGGGTGGCTTAATTAACGGATAATTATCGGTTTCACCGTTTAATGCTTGAGGTTTCTCGCCAACACCATCGCCGTTATCGTCGGTTCCATCATAATAAAGGTAGTAATTTCCCAGTCGGTTTTTGTGATACCCTCCGGAATATTGGTAATTGATTTCTTCGCCGGTTTTCCAGAAATTGTAGTAGGGCCAGCCGGATCCGGCAAAGATCTTGGAATAAAAATCGTTGAGGTAAATATTGTTGGCCGAGCTTTTTCTTGTCGCGCCCGAACCGGAATCGAATGCTTCTTGGAGATATAATCCGTAATCATTGGTTTCTTTGAAAATATTCCCGGTCATTTCGTTGAGATAAGAATACAAACTGATATGGATCCCATATTCGTTCCCGGCAAATTCATTGTTGGTTATTTTATTTTCGGTGCTAAAGTATTTGATCGCGATCCCCGACGCGTTGGTTGCGCCTTCGATCGTTAAACCCGAAATCGTTGTCCGATTCCGGTTCAATTCAAAAACATTCTTATTGGGATCGGTGGCAGAAATAAAAACATGGCCTGACCCGTTTTGCGACTTGATCGTCAAATCACTCGTATTTACCAAAATATTCTCCGTATAGCACCCATCGCGGACAATAATGATATCGCCGGAATTAACGGACTCAACGGCTTGTTGGATCGTGGAATAATTGTCGGGCACATAAACCGTATTCGCCGCGCCCGCGCGTTCCGCGCCAAAAAACATCAAAACCGCGGCAACGACCGCGACAATTATTCTTATTGTTTTTTTATACTTTGGCGATAAAAATAAATACATTGAACCAATCGCGCCCCGATAGGCGGCACTTAAAGGCTTCTTTTTATCGAAAATCAAACCGGTTGTCAAGAAGTCGTAAAAAAACGCAGGAGCCTTGCTCCTGCGGGAATATTCTGGAATAATTTTAAATTTGCCTGGTTAAACCTATGCAAATCTAACCAGGTTAGAAAGCCGTTATTATAAAATCACCAACGAATTTGCTCAAAGCGATAACAACAACCGCAATGCAGAGATGTTCCAATATCGGAAATACCGGTTTCCTATTTTGGCTGATGGCGATGAAATAGCTGAAAATCGCCAACGTGGCAAGACCATAGGCAATGGCGATATAGGTTGCCAACGCCAACGGAAAAACCGCGATAATAGCGATAAATCCAAATGAAACGATCAGTCGCGTAAAAAAATTAGTACCGGTTTTCAACCAGACTTTTCGCGCCGTCATTCCTTCCGATTCCTGGTAAATGTGGATTCCCAGCGAATCGGAAATATTATCGGCCAGCGCGATGACCAGCAAACTTCCGATAATCGCCAACCTTGGATTTTCCGAGGCGTTAAGCCCGGTAATAATAGCTAGGCTGGTGACAATTGCCGATGTACCGCCAAAAATGTAGTTAGTGATCTCAATTTCTTTACCCCGGAAAAATTTTAATAATTTCTTGATTTTCATTTTTGGATTATACCATCTTTTTCCGATACCCGCCGTGGAGATCCAATCTCCACAAGCTTCAGGCCTAAACAAGGCTTACGCAGTTGGCACAGATTCAAGGCAAAGCGCGAGGGTGCGCCGAAGCCGTACGATTTGTACGGCGACCGGTGCTACATTAATTTAATTTTGTCGATTTAGCAGAATCTATTTAGCCTGAATTCTAGGCGCGAGGAGCGTAATGTACCCTGTGCGGTACATTAGCGACGAGCAACAACGAAGGCAGGCTAAATAGATTCTGCCCTGCGGGAACATTGAAATTCGGCCATTTTCCGCTTCACTCCTCCTCAATGTACCGCACAGGGTACAATTTCGTCGTCGTTCATTGAAACTGACCGGACTTGAATGTTCTAAATCGACGAAATTAAGTTAATGGGGCACCAACACCCAAACACTTTAACGCAGAAGATGGGGCAACTTCGTAAGCCTTGCCTAAGGTTTTAATGAAGATGAGTTGTACGAAGGAATAGCCAGTTTGAAAATTACCGCGATCTTTTCAAAATCGCGATCTTTGGCGGCGATTTCCAAATCGGCAAGAATTTCGGCCATTTTCTTTTCGTCGGCAAGCGCGAGCTTGGCCACAAAGATCTTTTGATTTTTGGTTGCGCGCGTTCCTTCTTCGGCTTTGGTCAAGGTTTCCTCGATGATTTTTTCCCCGGGCCGCATACCGATATAAACGATCGGAATTTGCTTGTCGGGTTCAAAACCGGACAAGCGGATCATTTCACGCGCCAGATCCAAGATTTTTACCGGCTTGCCCATATCAAGCACGAACACCTCTCCGCCCTCGCCCATGGCTCCGGCCTGCATTACCAAAAGGCAGGCTTCGGAGGTAAGCATAAAATAACGCTGCATGTCTTTGTGTGTCACTTCCACCGGGCCGCCCAGCTTGATCTGCTCGCGAAAGATCGGGATCACGCTGCCCCGGCTGTTTAAAACGTTGCCAAACCTCACCGAAACAAATTTGGTAAAATCTTTACGGTTCAGATCCTGGCAGACCATTTCGCAAATCCTTTTTGACGCACCCATCGCCGAAGTCGGATTAACCGCCTTGTCGGTGGAGATCATAATAAATTTTTCGGCTTTATATTCAACCGCTGCATCCCCCACAGCCTTAGTCCCGAAAATATTATTTTTTACCGCCTCGTCGGGCTGTTCCTCCATCAGCGGCACATGTTTGTAAGCCGCGGCGTGAAAAACGATAGCGGGTTTAAACTGACTGAATATTTTTCCGATCTTATCCTTGTCGGTGATATCGGCAACCAACGCTTTAATATCAAGATCGGGAAAATTTTTCTTCAGCTCTTTGGCAATATTGAATATCCCGGTTTCATCCTGATCGATTATCAGCAAAAGGCTGGGCGAAAATTTAGCCACCTGGCGGCATAACTCGCTCCCAATGGAACCGGCTCCGCCGGTAATCAAAATCTTTTTTCCTTTAACGAACGCTTCGATCGAAATTGTATCAAGCTCAACCGGTTCCCGCTCCAACAGATCCTCAACCTCCACCTCGCGCACACTGGCAATGGTAATCTGGCCATCGATCAACTCGGTAATGGAAGGCAACACCTTTAAATTTTTAACTCCAGCTTTCCGGGAAAGCTCCACTGCCCGCTTGATCGATTTTGAGCCTGCCGAAGGTAAGGCGATAATGATCGATTCGGCGCCTTGAGCCTTTACGATCTCGGGCAGATTTTCAACCGGCCCGAATACTTTAACCCCGTGGATCAAATTACCCAGCTTGGTCAAATTATCATCAACAAAACCAACCGGCAAATAAGCGCCTTTTTTAGCCAAAATGCTGCGCAACAACTGCTCCCCTGCGTCCCCGGCTCCCACGATCAACGTCCGAGACATCCCTCCCATCGCGTAATTCCGCCGCGAAAACGAAAGATAAGCGCGCTTGGAAAACCGAGCCCCACCACAAAACAGAAAAATAAAAAAATAAGCAATGAAAATCGTAGACCGGGGAAATCCCGAGAATAAGCGGTAATCGCGTAACAGGAATAACGCACCAAGCACCAATAATAAAGAATAGACGGTTGCCCGTAAAAGCTGCACCAATTCCTGGACGCTAACATAGGCCCAAGTAAACGAATAAAGTTTCTGCCAATAAAATATTGGCAAACAGATAAGAATATTGATAACCGAAAGCATTACAATACTCTCAAAATACCGCTTCGGAATCGCCCCCTCGAAGCGGATAAAAAAAGCCAAATAAACTGATGCAAAAAAAATGAAGACATCCAAAACCATAAAAATAACCGCTTTATGTCTGCCTGCAAATTGCCTCATTTTTTTAAATTGATCTTTATTCACTTATTTATTCAAAGTATTATTAGCTAATCGGTTTCCGGATTAAACTTTAATTATTTTTTTTATACAATCCTTCCCCTCTCAAAATAATTCTCCAAAACGAAAGCAGCAAAATTTTGGCATCTAGCCAAAGAGAAAAGTTTTCCGTATACCACACATCATATTTAACTCTTTCGTCCCAGGAAATCCAGTTTCCTCCGTTTAGTTGCGCCCAGCCGGCAAGACCAGGCTTCATTAAAAATCTTCTCTTTTCTAATTCATTTTCAGTATTGACTTGGTTTAAAAGCGGCGGACGCGGACCGACAAAACTCATCTCTCCCCTCAAGACATTAATAAGCTGCGGCATTTCGTCCAAATGCCAACGCCTTAAAAATTTACCAATACCAATAATCTGCGGATTATTTTCTCCCATATTCAAACCAAGCTTTTCCGAACCTTGCTTCATTGTTCTAAATTTCAGGATTGAGAACATTTTCAAGTTCAGTCCTGGCCTCATCTGTTTAAAAATCACAGGGCCGGGTGATACAAAAAAAATTAAAAGGGAGATTAATAAATAAAATGGCGCCAAAAAAACAAGCATCACCAAAGAAAAAAAAATATCGAGATAGCACTTGATTAATATTTGTAATTTTTTTCCCTTATATGTCTGTTTCATTGCAAAGGCGATATTTGATTTTTGGCCAAATGTATTTGTTTTTACATCAAACCTTCCAAACGATCAACGAGGATTGGGATCGTACAATTCTTTTCTGCATATTCTCGACCCCTTGCCCCAAGCAATCCCCTTTCTGCCGCACTCATTTTGTACACCTTCAGAATGGCAGCAGCAATTGACTCGGGATTTCCCGGTATGGCATACACACCGCAGCCTATTCCATCGAGCATTTTTTTTACAAAATCACTCGCATACACGATTGGTTTACCCGCCGCCAAATAATCATATATTTTGTTCGGGCTACCTCCAAAATTAGAATATGCAAAATTCAAATCAATATCCATAAGGACATCCGCCGAAAGAAGTACACGCGGTATCATGTCTTTCGAGACGCTAGCTGGAAACGAAACAGAATCAAGCGCCAACGAATCGGTCAATTTCAACAAGTTTTCTTTTTCTGCACCATTCCCGTATACGAAAATATGAATATCGTGATAACCTCGCTTACGAATCAATTCGGCCGCCTCGATTAAATACTTGAGGCCATTAGATTCAATCACGCTTCCAGTAAACAAGACTTTGAACTCCTGATTATGTCGATTGCTAATTTCCAACCCGGAAAATCTAGACAAATCCACACCATTGGGAATCAAAGCGGTTTTCTTCTCATCAATACCTAGCGAAATAAGATATTTTTTTACTTCCGGAGTAAAAAAAATAACTTTGTCCGCTTTCTTATACAAAAATCGCTCCAACGACCCAAGAATCCGCACAACCATGCTCCCTTTTTTCATAATTCCCATATCGACAAATACCTGAGGCCAAACATCACGTATCTCCATAAAGAACTTCGCCTTATACCGAAGGGAAAAAAAATATGCCGACAGCCCCGCAATCAAATGCGGAGAAGATCCGATGACCACATCTGGCTTGGCAGTTTGAGCCCCCTTACGCAAAAACACTTCTCCCAGAAACAAAACACGCCAAGAATAAGAAACCATATTTAATGACCTACGCCAATCATTAGCCTGATATGGGAACGTCCGCACCCAAACGAAATCAATACCTTCGTGCTGCTCGATTTTATAATATTTACCATTTTCCAACCTTGTCTCTTTCTTCTCTCCGTAATGCGGAAAGCTTGAAGCGAAAATAACTACGCGATGTCCCCGTCGTACAAGTTCCTTGCCAAAATCATAGTGCCGCGTTCCTCCCGGTGTATCCGGTGTAATCGCATAATGATTAATTATCCAAATAGTTGCCATATAAATCTATTTTCCTATTTACGCCGGAAAAATACACCGCTTTCGGGTCCACAATTAAAAAGCAAATCAATAATAGACAAACCTTCCGCAAATACCCCCCATTGCTGAGGATATACCGGATGATTAAAGTCGCTGTATTCCAGCTTGATTCCAACACTCTTAAATTGAAACTCGTCTTGATAATTTTTCCCCCCCCTGCCGGATAAGTACGTGTCAGCCTGAAGCAAGACACATAAATTCAACAACCGCTCGGTTGATTCTCCGTTAACTGACCTACTAGAAGCAATTTCTAAACGTGTTTTAATCCCCAATTTTTTCTTGACGAGATGAATCAGTGCTATGTTCAAATCGGAAAGTAACCTCCAATCCCCATTTATAATTTGTTCTAACTCTGGAAAAAAATAATCAAAATAAGGCGCCTTTTTATAATTAAAATAAATGGTTTTTAAACACTTTAACCGTTCATTCGGATAGTCAGCCAACTCCGCCACATTAATGGCCTGTGGAAAATGCGATTGTGTAGGAATGGTCAGCCACTTTCCCCCCTGGGGAGTTTTTATCTTGACCCGATTTAAAAAGCCATTTTTCTCATATTGAGCGTCGTCCAAAATTACAAAAACATCAGCATTGGCCATTTTGTAAAAATAACCAAGCCACGGAATAAAATTGGGCTGATGTATCGCTACCTTCATTGTTGCTCAGCAAGACACTTATAAATATACATAGTAAAATCATTCGGCCAATAATCTTGCCGTAGAACGGATCGGAAATTTAAATTACTATTCGCGAATTTCAACAATTCGCACGGATCAGTATAATGAGATCCTTCGCTTTTCGGCAGAATGGTTTGTGCATTCAAAAAATTTATTCCGACCGCATTCTTGCATACCCGGTACATTTCTAATAATGACGCATAAGTATATTGTTGCCAATGGGGTATTTCAATGTTAAAAACGCCTGACGCGACAACATAATCGAATGATCCCTCGGGAAACTCTTTCAAAGCTAGGTAATCACCTACTCTAAATTCAACCCCTTGATACTTTTGCCTTGCTTTTTCGATTGCAAACGGATTCATATCAACGCCGACATACCGACCCAAATTTTTTTTTCCATTTTCTGTGAAAAACCCGTACAAATCGCCGAAGCCGCACCCAAAATCTAGTATGTTTTTCCCATTTAAATTACCGATTTCACAAAGAATGCGAAATCGGATTTTTTGAGATGTCTCGCTACCCCACCCCAACGCCTTTGGCCCACTTTCATGATCCTGTAGCGCCCGGACAAAAAAACTGTTAAGAATTATGCTATCTTCAGAAAAATTATCCATAAAAATATTAACGTGTGATCCACCGTATCACCTCGAATGACTCCGCATATTCGCTACTAATCTGAATTCCCCGCGTCTTTGCCAAACTTTTAATAAATTCCGTCGACATATAAGGCCGATTCGTTTGGGAACGATAGCAAGAAAGAGCTGTAATCTTTTTATCCACATGCCTTGCCTGCAGAGAAACAAACGCTTCCGTTGAAAACGTAAGATTATTCCACGGTAGTTCATAACCCAAAATACTTGATTGCTTAAACGCACGGAATCCCTCCTGAGCAATAACTTGGTGATCCTGGTGCGTATCAAAATTAGAGGGAAGATACACAAGATCTGGATTCCACCGGTGATTTAATTCAACCATTTTTTCCAAAATTTCCTGCCGATAACGAGGGAACTCTCTAACGGGAAAATGAAACACGGCAAGATTGCTATCCGCCAGATTATATTCTTTGGCTGACTCTTTTAACTCCAATTCATGAATATCTTTTGGCTCGCCTTCACGAACAGATCCCTCCGCCACACTAAACACCGCGCATGCCAGACTTTTTCCCTCTTCAATAAACCGCGCCATGGTACCGCCACAACCAAACTCGACATCATCTGCATGAGGCCCTAATACCAATATTTTTTTAAATTGATTCATAACCTTTTTTTGCTTAAAATTTTACCGTATTATTGCTATTATAAGCTTATTTTTTTGAAAATCGCAACTGTCTCCCTTACCGCAAAATGAATTTTCTGCCCCAAAGCTCGGCGATATAGAAGCGGGAAAGTATTTCCCCGGTTAATGTGCCATGTCCATTCAAATAATTATCGAATGCTTTTCTCCATTTCTTGGAATCAGCGTATGAGGGCAGAAAAACCGCCTGTTCGATTGTTTCTTTCATATGTGTTGACAGTTTTCCTCTTAGCCACTCGTCTTCCGGCGTCGAAAATCCCAATTTGCTTTTTCTTAGGCGCACCGGTTCCGGTAAAATTCCTTTCATCGCCTCCCGCAACACTGCTTTTGTCCAACCATTTTTCATCTTCTCATCCAAGGGAAAAGAAGCAATTTTTTCAACCACCCGGTAATCCAAAAAGGGCAATCGCGATTCGAGTGAATGAGCCATGGAATTTTTATCTTCATACCGCAATAGAACGGGAAGGCTCCATTTGGTAATGTCTTCTTTTATTCTTTTTCCTAGGTCGCGGCGATAACCAAAATCGGCAGTTCTGTTCGAAAAATCGGCGGAAAACCCCGGTGCCAGCAATTCGCGAGCGCCTAAAATTGTTTTACCTATTTTAAAATACCTCAGCCCGCTTTTGAAATCCGTCGTTTTTAATATTTGGGGGGAAAGAAAAAATCTTAACGCTTCATCGCATGCCGCCGTCCAATGGCCATTTTGTATTAATTTTCTGAGATAGAAAATGTAAAACTTCCTATATCCGCACAACAATTCGTCACTACCTTGGCCATCAAGCAATATCTTAACCTTTTTACTGGCACCCTCCATCACAAACCATTGCGCCGCCATGCCCGTGCCGCTGAACGGCTCCTCTTGATGCCATATTATCGAATCAAGCGCGCTCAGGTACTGACCCGGGTCGGGAAAAATGAAATTTTTTTCTGCGCCTGTTTTTCCAATCACATCTTCGATATAATCACGTTCATCGAAACGGCGGTTCTCAAAACAAGAGGAAAAAGTTTTTTGGATGGCACCGACACTCGAAATATTTTCATGTTCAAGCAATCTGCTTACCAGGCAGACTATCGACGAAGAATCAAGACCTCCGGAAAGACATGACCCGACCGGAACATCGCTTCGAAGACGGATTTTCACCGCGTCTGTTAATAAACCCTTTAAATCATCTGCCGAAGATTGGAAAGATACCGCCGGATCGTGCACGCAATCTGAAACATCAAAATCCCAAAAGTTGTCGCTCTTTGACCCGCCGCGCTCATCGACAACAATCCATGAGGCAGGGGTAAGTTTTTTTATACCCTTAAAAAATGTCTCATCGGTATGGTCTAGGATTCCATCAGCCAAAAAATCATACATTAATCCAGGATTTACAACCCTTGGCAAGTCAAGTTCAAGTAGCGCTTTAATCTCGGACGCGAACGCGAAAATTTTTTCATCGTGCCAAAAATAAAACGGTTTTATTCCAAACCTGTCACGAGAACAAAACAATCGCCGTTTTTTTTCATCCCAAATCGCGAAAGCCCACATCCCGTTAAATTTTGGCAAGCATTTCTCGCCCCACTGCTCATATGCGTGCAAAATGACTTCGGTATCCGTGTGGGAACGAAAAACATGGCCCAGCGATTTCAGCTCCCTCCTCAACTCAATAAAATTGTAAATCTCGCCATTGAACACTATCCACAAAGAATTATCTTCATTGGCCAAGGGCTGGCGTCCGTTCCCACTCAGATCAAGAATCGATAGTCGGCACTGACCAAGCGCGATATTTTTTTGCGCGTAAAAACCCCTATCGTTTGGTCCTCGATACTTGATGGTTTCGACCATCCGCTCCACATCTTTTTGTTCGGCTTTCTTGCCGTTAAAATTAAATATTCCTGCAATGCCACACATTTTTTATTATAGCAATTTATGATATATCCTTAGCAATTTTTTGCTTTCTAAATTCCAGTTATAGATCGTATCGACGGCTTTTTTACCATTTTCCCCCATACGATCAGCAATGTCTTTATGCGACAATAAATAGCTGATTGCCTCTGCCATCTCGTGAGGATTGGTCGAATCCACGCATATTCCACATTTATTCCCCTCCACAATTGCACGCAAATTGGGAAAATCCGTAGCGATGACCGGTAAGCCCGCACCCATGTATTCAAACAATTTATTTGACCCGAAACCAGAATTTATATAATTTGAAAGCGGTGGAAAACAAATGATCCCGATATCGGAATCTTCAAGCAGTTCGGCAATTCTGTGGTAAGGCACTCTACCCATGAATTTTACATTTTTAACGTTACGGCTTTTAATCTCCCGCTCAAAAAACAAATCTTCGAAACAACCCACAATCACAAGCTCCACATTATGATTTAAAATTTCCATCGCATCAACCATTTCTTTGATTCCGTATTCTCGAGAAAGGCTGCCAACATAAATTACTCTTAAGGTATTCTTTATAATTGGGTCTGTTTTTCTCTTTTTTGAAAAATCAACTATTGGAAAATTAGAAATAACCTTAACATTTTTAATAGAAACCGAGGAAAAACTTTTTTTAATTGTTTCGTTTACCACAATAATAAAATCAAAATACCTTGCCGCTGTTTTTTCGAAAAAATTGAATATTCGCGAAACAACAGGTCTTATTAAGCTTGGAATCCAACGCCTGGTCAAAATATCGGCAGGCACATTCTCGTGGACATCATAAATAACCTTTGCGCGAGTTATTATTTTCAATACAACCATGGAAAACAACAATTCTGGGTCGTGAAAATGATACACATCCGCTTTTTCCATAAATGCAGCACAAAATGCTTTCCACGGTAAAATAAAAAACCGAGAAAAACGCCCTGTTTCCATTGATAAAGGAATGATCCGAATGCCTTGCATCTCCTCCGCTTGCCTGTGCCTAACTATAAAAACTACTTGCCAACCTGTTTGGGCAAGGGATTTCGCTTCCTTGTGAAATATTCTGGTATCATCGGCTAGGTGGCTCGTGGTTAAAATGCAAATTTTTTTCATAATCAGATGGAAGTAAATATACCAAAATAAGTCCAACCAATAAACCATCGGTAAAAAGGGCTGTTAGAAAAGGAACATTTGTCAATACAATCGTTACCATTCCCACCGCGGCTATAACCAAATTACGATCTTTATTTTTAGCAAACGAATCTAATAATTTTAGAAAAACTGCGAAACCTACTCCCCAAATCAAAAAACCCAAAAAACCGAAGTTCATAAATGCATCTCCAAAAAGACCATTGTTGGCGCTATTTGCAGGATCGCCAAAATACTGCGCTCCAATAAGATATTGTGGCTGAACTCCGTAGGGATATCTTGCAAAAATCTTAAACAAACTGTGCTGGGACAAATAGGTTATATCGTGAGTGGAGAAAAAATCGTAATAATCAAAAGATATTAATGCGGGCAAGAGAACCGTTCTGTTGGTAAAAAAGCTTGAAATCCACAGATTACCTGACAGAGAATATAATACCATACCCAACATTATAATACCCGAAAGGCATAGAGATACCCACATAAGTGGATTTTTCGATTTTACAACAACAATCAATCCCACCACAAATGGCAATACAAAGAGGTAAAGCCTGTTTCCGGTGACCGAAAAAAGAACAAGCTCGAGCAAAGCAACAAATAAGACATAAGCAATTTTTTTCTGTTTAGCAAACATCACAAAAAAAATAGGGTTAAACACAATCGCTAGCCAATTGAATAGATGGCTCGCAAAGGGAATATTGTAACTTACGAATTGTGCGCGGATATCGTAAACCTTCGATAAATCAAGGTTGATTAAAAAACCAACGGTTTTATACACAACGTAGATCGCCAACAATGCCAAAGTAAAAAAAAATATATTACATAGTACGTAAGCCTGATTTCTTTTAATAAAACGAACAGATATCCTGCTAAAAAAATTGAACAAAAAGAAAATAAACATAATGCATCCGGTTACCCCATACATATACGCAACGGATCCATTCGTTAATGCAAATAAAGTCAGCACGGGAACATATGCGAGCAGGAAAAAGAGCCATCCAGTAATACCCCCAACCGTTTCTTTCGTTTTCGGCATTATGATGAACACGACCACGAATAGTAAAAATGCTTGAATAAATTTAGAAATGTTAAGATCCAAGGTAAAAGATTGGTACGCCCAGATACTGGAAATATGAAAATAGTACACCGCGTTGAGCATCATCCAATAAAACAATGTTGCCGTAAACGAAGCGATTGAATTTTTTTTAATTCTAATAGTTCGATATCTAAACATGTTATTTCCCTCACTAAAAAAGACGAATTGCTTCCGTAACCCATTTTACCCTCAAACGATAAAGAATCGCCAAATAAATTAGTGCGGTAATGGCTTCATATGGAATCAACAAGTAAATATGCCCTCCAATCAACGATTTTACAGAAAAAGTCGCCCCAGCGATCAGCGCGTTTATTAGAACTGCTGTTTTAAGACCGGCCACATCCCTATCCACGCCCTCCGGATAGATCTTTCTTACCGAATAATACGTCAATAGGCCCAAGCAGACAAGTGCTAAGGAAAACGCGACACTCATTCCAATAAGGATTGAAAACCCCTTCAGTGATATCGCCAAGAAACTCAACCCAACAAAAACAGCCAACGCAATGCCAAGGTTTATTGTGTTTATCGGAGTAATTTTAACCGCGTCCAATATACTCCTAAACGCCACATAAAAACAATAGAATAAAAGCGCCAAAAACGTAATTCGTATAATCGGAACGGCTTCGATAAAATCCAGCCCTAGCCAATATAAAACAATCGTGTCGGAAAAAAAAATCATCTGAATACATAAGAAAACAGAACATTGTATAATTGCTTCTGTTAGTAAATTTATGTTTTTTTTGATTTCATTTTCCCTACCCTCTGCCATCAGCTTGCTAACTTTCGGAAGAAGCACAAGCCCTAAAGGCGCGATAACCGCCCCAACGCTGGAAAGCAAACTTTGGCTGATAGAAAGATAACCAACATCCCTAATAGCCATTACGTGAGCTGCCAAAATCGGACCAAATGAAAATAATCCGGCCAATACCATATCTCCAGCAAATCGCGGCAAACTATATGCCATCAATTCCTTAAAATGTCTCGTTATACCCACAACCGGGGCTATAATATCTTTTATAAAATATAAAGAAAAAAAAGTTCCCCCGATAAAAGTCCACAAACCTGTAGTAAAAATTAGCACTTCAATACTTTTCCCCTGCACTACAAAAATCACGATAATCGGTACCAACCCCATATTAATAATTTGCAACAGATTAAAACTTTTTACTTTCAGCGCGCCCCTAAAAAACGAATAAACCAGCCCGTGCAAAACAAGCCCAACCAACAACATCGAAAAAGAGATTACCAATCGCTCATAGCTTGGCGATCCAAAAACAAACGAAGCAAAGCTTTCTCGAAATAAATTAACAACGACGACAAAAAATAACGTAAAAATAAATATCGCATATCCCCCCGCCTGTAGATACCCCCTTCTCTGCGCTACATCTTTGGCCACAGCCAAGTATCTAGACAATCCAACTCCGAGCCCTAAAAAAAGGAACGGCTGAAACAATCCTATCGCACGCCGTATTAGAGAATAAACCCCCACCCCATCTGGACCCCAAAAAAACGCTAGTAAGCGATATGTGATAAAAAAACCGAACAAAACGGCTATTTCGACAACCGAAGTCAACATAACGTCGCCATAGAACCCAGAAAATTTTAATTTCATTTTATTCTGCCGTTATTTTAAAACACAACTAAGATTTTGGCTCGTTGACTTGACAATTAATCGTTTATTCAGCAAAAAACCAACAATCTTTTTGGCAGCATGGCCATTGCCATAATAACTTTTTTGACGTGAACGCGGATACGCCAGGTTAATTGCCAAAGTAATCGCTTCGCTGTCGGTTCCCACAAGGACATTCCATCCTTCAACCAACGTTTCCGTCCATTCAGTTGTTTTCCGTAAAGTTAAACAAGGAATCGTAAGCCAGTACGCCTCTTTTTGAACGCCGCCGCTGTCAGTTAAGATTTTTTTGGCGTTTTTCTCAAGCGCAAGCATGTCCATATAGCCGACCGGCTTAATAAAAAGCATATTAGTCGGTCCATTAAGCATATTAAGCTGATTAGGTTTGTTAAGTAAATCGGATTTGTTGAGTTGCTTAAAGGGCTTAAAAGACTTAATTATCTTAATTAGCTGAGTCTTAGTCCTCGGATGGACAGGAAAAATTACTTTTTCCTTTATTTTTAGAATCGCTTCGATAATCTTTTTTAAATTTTCCAGATCATCGGTATTGGAAGCCCGGTGAATAGTCAAAAGCAGGTATTCTTTTGGTTTTACGCCTAACTTATCCAAAATTTCCGTTTTAAGATTTTTTTCCTTTATTTTCAAAATATCGTACATTGTGTCTCCGACATTGAAAACATTTTTAACAATCCCCTCTTTTTTCAGATTCGATACCGCTGTTTTGGTCGGACAAAACAAATAATCCGAGATGTGATCGGTTAAGACGCGATTCACCTCTTCAGGCATGTTCATATCGTAGCTTCGCAAACCTGCCTCAATGTGCGCTACGGGAACATGTAATTTTTTTGCCACCAACGCCCCGGCCAGCGTGGAATTAACGTCCCCGACAACAATAACAATATCGGGAACTTCTTTCGTAACGATCTTTTCAAATTCGATCATTGTAAGGCCGGTCTGAGTGCTATGCGAACCTGATCCGATTCCCAGATTATATTCTGGTTTCGGAATATCCAAATCCTGAAAAAAAGCTTGTGACATTTCAAAATCATAATGCTGACCGGTATGGACCAGAACCGGCTTGATTTCGGGATGATTCCTTAATTCCCAAAATAACGGCGCAACCTTGATAAAATTGGGCCGAGCGCCAACAAGGACAAGCAGTTTAAGAGGGTTAAGTTGGCTAGGTTTTTTAGGCTTGGTTTCCATAAAAATCTTTGATCGCTTTAACAACCGATTCCTGTTCTTTTTTATCTAGCTCCGGATACATCGGCAAACTCAACACTTTTTTGGCGGCACATTCCGCTTCCGAAAAATCCCCAACCTTGTATTTTAAATATTCGAAAGCCGGCTGTAAATGCAGTGGTATGGGATAATAAACCATGGTTGGAACACCCTTTTCCTTCAAAAATTTTTGCAGCTGCTCACGCCGAGCCACCCTGATCGTATATTGATGATAAACATGAGTATTACCGAAGTTCACCGCGGGCGCAATAAGGCCATCAATATCTTTTAATCCTTCATTGTAATATTCGGCGATATCGGTTCTCTTCTTGTTCCACTCGTTCAAATGTTTTATCTTCACGTTCAAAATAGCAGCTTGGATCGAATCCAAGCGCGAGTTGACGCCCAAAGATAAATGACGGTATTTGTCCTGGGACGAAGAACCATGCGATTTCAGCAATCTTATTTTTTCATATATCCCGTCATCATTGGTCGCAACCATTCCTCCATCTCCGTAAGCACCTAGATTCTTGGTCGGAAAAAACGAAAAACATCCAGTATCGCCTATCGTCCCTGCTTTAACCGAAGTTTCAACGGTCGCACATGTCTCCAAATAACTTTTCTTTCTCTCATTTTTACTCTTCCCCCTGTTTTCGCTCTTCTCGCCTTCTTGCTGTTCCCGCTTTCTCGCTTTCTCGCTTACTTGCTCTTCTTGCTGTTCCCAGCTTACACGCTGCTCCGCTCCCAGCGATTGGGCGCAATCTTCAACAACCTTTAAATCAAACTTTTTCGCCACTTCCATGATCGCGGCCATATCGGCCATTTGGCCAAACAGGTGGACGGGAATGACGGCTTTCAACTTGCTAAGCTTACCAAGCTTACTAAGTGAATCAAGCTTAATAAGCAAATCAGCGGGGTCAAGGTTAAAGGTTTTGGAATCGATGTCAACGAAAATTGGTTTCGCGCCACAAGCAGCGATGGCTTCAGCGGTAGCAATAAATGTAAAGGGTGCCGTAATAACCTCGTCGCCTTCCTTAATCCCCAAGGCTTTCAAGGAAAGAAACAGCGCATCGGTCCCGGAGTTCAAACTGATGGCATGCTTAACACCCAGATAATCCACCATAGACTTTTCAAAATTTTCGACTTCTTCGCCACCGATAAAAACTCCGTTCTCTAAAACCCGGCTTACCGCTTCATCTATCTCAATCTTTAAATTATGGTATTGGGCTTGCAAATTAAAAAAATGCATATTAAATTATTTCTTGTTCGCTCACGTCACGAACGACACGAGCCGGAACACCCATGACAATCTTCCTGTCTGGCACATCACGAGTAACAACCGATCCGGCCGCTACAACCGCGTTCTCCCCTATCACCACGCCCGGCAAAAGGGTAGCGTTCGAACCGATGCGCGCACCCCGTTTAATGGTCGGGCCCTTACATTCCGACATGCCTCGCCCCATACTATTATCATTGGCCGTACTCACTTCATCGCCGAAAAATACATTTTCCTCAATAATCGCGTTTGCGGTAATATGCGATCCGGTCTGGATCCGCGATCCGTTGCCAATCTTGGTATCGGGTTCTATCATAACCAGCCTTCCAATCACAACCCGTTCTCCAATTACATTGTTCTCCCTAATCGACGCTAAATCCCCCACCATCCCCTTATCGCCAATAGTAGTTCCTTCGTATATGATTGCTTGAACGCCAATCACGCAGTCGTTGCCTATGGTAAGGGGACTAAAATCCTGTGCCACCTTCATGCGCATTGAAAATCCGGTTTTCGGTTTTCTTCCCAAAACAGCTCCATCATCGATATAAGCGTTATTTCCGATATTAACGTTCTTGTGAACTATGACGTTATGACCAAAATAGGCGTTATCCCCGATATTAACACCATCTTCTATAACAACATTATTACCAAAAACGTAGCCCTTTCCGATTTTAGCATCTTCGGAAATCATTTGTTTTTGGGTATTTTTTTCCATTATTTTTCAATATTTTAATAAAACCGCACAAATTATATCGGCACGACGAATTCTTTTTCTTGGCGAAAAGATCGGGAACACACGCCACACACAGCTTTGTTTTCCTTAAATGAAAGTCTATTGCCACACTCGCAAACCCAACCGATAAACTTTGCCGGAACACCCACAAACAACGCGTAGTCAGGAATATCTTTAGTCACTACCGAACCGCCTCCCACCATAGCCCATTTGCCTATTTTATTTCCGCAAATAATCGTGGCATTCACTCCCAGCGAAGCCCCTTCTTGCACGCAGGTCGGAAGCCATTTTCCGTATTTTGGAAATTCAGATTTAGGATACTTCGCCCTTGGTATCAAATCGTTAGTAAATGTAACCGACGGCCCAACAAAAACATAGTCTCCTAATACTACCAAATCCCAAACATCGATATTTGATTCTAATTTGACACCATTACCAAGAACCGCTTTCGACCCAATAAAACAATTATGGCCAATTGTACAATCTTCCCCGATAACCGCGCCTGCCAAAACTTGGCTGTTGTGCCAAATTTTTGTTCCTTGACCAATTTTAGCCTCGGGCGAAACTTCGGCGGTTTTATGAATGATAGGATCCATATAATTTTTCTATAAGCTGAATTACCGGCAAAACATCTTGAGGAATAACCCCTTGCTTCTTTTCCAGATCGCGATACACAAATTGATGCAAATTCTCTTCGGCCAGATTTTCTTTTGAAGAAAGATTGATCGCTTTGCCGTCGATGATGAATTCCCGTTTCCACGGATCGTTGATCGCCGCTCCTACCGACACGCGCCACGAACAGTCATAATTGGCACCTTTGATCGTGCCGACGCCGGTTTTTCCGTCAAATTGGTCCATTTTTACCTCCAAAGCCGGACCAAACAAATACAACAACAGCTCAAAGTAATGAACTCCCAAGGTGAACAGCGGCCCGCCCGATAATTCCCGATCGCCCTTCCAACCCTTGAAATAATGGTCATCCCGATAAACCGAAATGTCCATTTTTATATCGTAGTGTTTGGCTTTATCGATTTTTACCTCTAATCTTTTGACTTCGGGATGATAACGCAACTGCTGAACCACGAAAATATCTTTCCTTTTGGCCAGAGTCTCCACGTGTTCGGACTTCAAAGCCAGCGGTTTTTCGACCAACACCAACTTTCCGGCGTCGACTGCCGCTATGGCGATCGGATAATGGAGATAGTTCGGCGCCAAGATCACAACACAGTCCGTTTCCGGGTTTTTGACGATCTTTTTCCATTCTTCTCCCCGCCCGTGGGTAATATCGCACACATCAACAATCGTGCCTCCGGTTTCCAGGATGGCCTGCAGATGTTTGCGGAAAATGAATCCTGTTCCGATGATGGCAAATTTCATAGTAATAGCTAACTAAGCTTACTAAGTTAATCAAGCTAACTAAGTAAATTAAATTCCAAACAACACACCTAATTAATCAAATCTGCTAAGTTGAGTAAACTTGCTTAATTAGTATTTTTACTTAGTAAGCTTACTAACTTGATTAACTTAGTTAGCTTGTTCTTAAAAGCGGTATACATTCTCAAACTCGCGAGATTTGATCGCGTTGCGCGTATCGATCACCACTTTGGCATTTTGGGCCAGTGTCTCGTAGTCGAATCCGGAATGATCGCACAAAATAATTACCGCATCGTAATTTTTTACCGCTTCAAGTCCGTTTTCGATTGATTTCATTAAAATCGGCTCTTTATTTTCCAGCATGAAATTACCCGCCGCAATCCGCAATTCCGGTATCAGATGATCGAAATAATCAACTTCGGCACCCTTTCTCATTAAATTAGGGACAACGTCGTAAGCCGCGCCTTCGCGGGGATCGTTGATGTCTTTTTTGTAAGCTACTCCCCAAACCAGGATTTTCGACCCCTTAATCGCCTTTCCTTGGCGGTTTAAAGCCGTAATCGTGGAGGTAACGACATAATGGGGCATCTGTTCGTTGATCTCCCCGGCCAGCTCAATAAAATGGGCCCAAAAATTATATTCTTTCGCTTTCCAAGAAAGATAAAACGGATCAAGCGGAATGCAATGACCACCTACTTTGGGCGATGGATAGAACGCTTGAAAGCCGTAGGGCTTGGTTTTAGCCGCTTCGATCACTTCCCAGATGTCGATGTTCATTTTTCCGGCCAGCATCGCCAGTTCGTTGATCGCCGAAATATTGATCAGGCGGTAGGTGTTTTCCAGGATCTTGGTCATTTCGGCCGCGCGCGCGGAAGATACCGGATGGACGTGTTTTAAGAATTGGCCGTAAAACAAACCGGTGATCTTGGTACATTCCGGCGTAATCCCGCCCACCACTTTGGGCACTTCGTTAAAGGGTATCGTGTTCCCCGGATCGATGCGCTCCGGCGCGAAAGCCAGGTAAAAATCCTGACCGCACTTTAAGCCGGATTCTTCGAGCATCGGCAAGATCACCTCATCGGTCGTACCCGGATAAGTCGTGCTTTCCAGAATGATCAGCTGGCCCGGCCGCAAATGTTTTTTGATTTCCTTAACGGAATTCACGATATAGGATATGTCGGGGATCTTGTACTTATCCAGGGGGGTTGGCACGCAAATAATAATAACATCGGCTTGGTCCAGCTTGGAAAAATCCGTGAACGCTTCAAACTTTTTGGCATCAATAATTCCTTGAAGTTCGCTGTCTTTAACATCCTGGATGTAAGACTTCCCCGCATTCAACTGGTTTACCCTTTTTTCTTGGATATCGATGCCATAAACCTGCATTCCAACCCTCGCGATCTCTAAGGCGTGAGGCAATCCAACATAGCCCATTCCGATAATGGCAACTTTAGCTTTTTTCTCTTTGATCAGATCGTAAAGATTCATGTGATTAACCCTGTTTTACCCAGGGTCGCGCGTAATAGTTAATTATACTAAGGTGTTTTCCAGATTTATCAAGTCGTTCGCCGGCTTTTCTATCCAACCAGTAAACGATTGATAACCTGGCGCGTAGCCGAACCAACATAACCCGTGCCGGATTTTAAGCCCAAGGGATTCAAAACCTCGGAGGCGTATTTTTCTTGGAAGCGGATGACGGCGCTTTGGGTTAAAGAGAGGAAATTGCCGGACACAATGGCTTCCGGGTAGATTGAAGGACCCTGGGCTTTAAGAAATTCCTGGAGGCATTTTACTTCCGGGCCGCTCGCGCCCAAAGCCAAGTCCGCGGTTATCGATGAACAAGTTGTCTTAACGGCCTGGTTTTGGGAAGCCAAGATAGTCTGGATGCGCGCGATCTCCTTTTTCAAAGAACCGATCCGGGCCAGCAAATTCGCGATCTCCGCGTCCGAACTTGGGGGTCCAAGCTCTTCTTTTTTATCCTGGGTTAAAGAAATCGTGAACGAATAAGAAATTATCGGCTGGATCCCATCGAATCCACTTACTTTCCCTTTGACGAATTGAACAAGGGTCAAGGAAGAATAGTTGGTGTCGAAGTTAGCCAGAGAAATGCTTCCTTGGTTTTCGCTGTTGAGCGGAAAGGTTTTTATCGAACAAGTCCCACGGATGTCGCACAAAAAATAACGGATCGAGAATTGCTCGTTTTTTCCGCCGAAAACATCAAGCTTTAAATTGCCCTTCCCCCCGACAATCTTCTGCCAATTGCCCGCGTAATAAGTGGAATTGTAAAGCACCGAAAGAGTCGCTTCCCCGGATGTTGGAAGGTAATTGATCTTTGGCGGCACTTTCAGCTTTTTCAAATTTTCGTTTTTGTAGCAAAACTCGGGCCCGTAAGAACAATCGTTGATCGATACGGCCATCAGCCAGTTGGAGAAGATCTGGTTAAAATCCTCGGGCTGGCCATTTTTCTTCAAAAAGGAATTGATCGATCCGATTCCCGTTTCGTTCGAAGACATAGTCTCTGAAATGATATTAACCCCGTACTGCTCCACCAGATAATGAACAAAAAGACTGGCCGAAGCGTAATCGGGCTCTTCGTTAAGCCATTCGGTAACCGAATCCTGGGGATCCGCGAGAAAAACTTTCACCCGCTCTTCCAAATTACTACCGTGATAGGATTCATCGTAACCGAGCAAGGTCGAACTGAAATCGGCACGAGCCTCGTTTAACCAGTCATCTTCGGAAACGGAGCGGATAACATCCTTTTGGTTAAAATCGATCAGATGAGTGAATTCATGAGCCAAATAGATCTTTGTGTTCACGGAAAGCATTCGCCGGGCATTCAAATAGACCATTTCCCGCTCGTTGGAAGTGGGTACCTCCAGTTTTGAATAACCATCGGCCGCGCTGAAATACCCGCCGGCTTCCTTGATCATCGGATGGACCAGTATCGTGATCTTCCCGTCTTTATTGATATTGGAATTAAAATCACTGCCGTAGATATCGGTAAGCTTGGGATAAATATTATCGGAAAATTCCACGCCCAGATCCTCGAACGCTTTATTATAATTTCCCTGGTCTTTTTCGCTCAAAGTGGACCACCATAAATCGTCAACATAAAAATAAAGCTTGTCGGTCGATACCACCAATCGGGACGCTGTTTTGGTCCTTCCCTTGCTATCGTATGTTTTATCGATAGTGAAATTCTGGTTATCCCCGACAATATCGGCAAAAACCGCGATCGGAAACAGACCGAACGCCAAAATACAGCCGACCACGGCCAAAACCGATATGATCGCTTTTTTTATAATCACCTGATCCATAATTTCGTCTCTGGCTTTAACTTAGCCAAATTCCAGTCCTTGCCTTGGAAAAACCACTGAAAATTATATATTAAGTTTAACAGAATTTTCCCAAAAAAAAAGCCCGCCCATCCTGCCGCCATCAGCGCCAATCCCCTCCAATCTCGCAGCGTCCGGGACGCTGCGGGATTCTATCTACCGATAAATAGCTTTATAGCCGATCCGTGAATCAACAAATTCTTTCATTGTTTCAGGCTCTTTGAATATCTTATTAAAAAAGGTTCTATTTGTTATTGATGGAAAATTGTTTTGGCCCAAGTAATCCAAGTAACTTGACCATCGATACTTTCCTAGGAATCTTTTGGCTTTAGCCGCGTCTTCTACGCCCTTCTCCTTCCATCCGGGGCTGATTATTGAAACCGGATTAGTATGAATATACACGAACAGCGTTTTCAAATAATCGTTATCGCCGACATATTTTGCTTCAAATCTTCCTTGGAACAGCGCCCCCATGCGTTCATACCGCGCATTGAAATACTGCGCGTAGCCCTTACAAAATCTTGAAACAAATACCCTTACGCCATCCGGCTTTAGCTGGCGCACAAGCAAATGAACATGATTAGGCATAAATACAAATACCAAAATTTCCACCTGCTTATCCCTGTCGTCACATTGATCCAACCTAGCCGCCACAGCGTCCGGGATGCTGCGGGCTTTAATTCTAATTTCTTGTTTGAGTTTCGCCCTTTTTTCTCTTTGCCGCCGTATCGTTACCGACTCTTCTCGATTAAATTCATACAAAGCGAAAATTCCCCGCCAGTTGTCTTCTCCGTCCATAAACAGCGGACGGCCATCAACGCTACGCGCGGTAATGTGATAAATTTCACCATTGATAAATTCTGTTTTCCTTTTTGGCATATAGACTATCTATCGGCCCCGCAGCGTCCCGGACGCTGCGAGTTTCTTAGCCAATGTATCACAGGAGTTAAAAAAAGAAAATACTGCGCGGATTCCTAAAACCGCAGCGTCCGGGACGCTGCGGGACTGAACCTGGCTATTTTGATTCGATTGAGGGTAGGCAAAGCAAAACCCCCTCTTGCGAGGGGGGATTTGCTACGTCATACGAATGACGGTTAGATCAACACTGTTCCAATTACTGAACGGTTACTGTGTTGGTCTTGAAGTCATCGCTCATGTAGCTAGACACGGTGTTCGTACCACTAGCTTGGGTATTCCAAGTGATACCAAACACTCTCATGTCGAACGTACCGGCTTCGCCTTGCTTCACCGCATCCACCGTGAATGTGATGGTATCATCCTCGTTGACCAAATAGTAATTACCGTCTTCGGTAACACCACTCGGCTTGGAGTAGATAGCAGTCGTAACAGGCGTAGCGGTATCAATATCGTTGCTCTCAACGTATTTAACGCTGAACGCATTGGTTTTCGGGATATAAAGATCACCGCCAACCGCCTTAACCTTGATCGCGATAGTTCCTTCAAGTGAAGAGGCTATCCCGGAATTGGTATCCTTGTTGGTTCCAACAAGTTTGGCAGACGATAACGTGAATTCAGGAACCGCCTCATAAGCATAAACTAGGTTGCTCGTGAGGGTGGTGCCACCGAATAAGGTTACCGTGTCATCCGCGGAATTGACCGCCTCGACGTTGGCTGCGTTGATCGTCATGTCCACGCTGAGCGTGCTGGTAGCAGTATCAAGGTTCTGCAAATCAGCCTTGATAGTGTAAGACTTGGTCGCGTCTTGGGCGATGATGGATTCAAAATTGCTGAAATCCCATTTACCGCCAGACAGATCGCCAGTGGCGAGTTCATCGGTACCATCATAAAGGTAAACCGTGGAAATCGCATCACCGGAATCGTTGATGGTCACATTGTTAAGATCAGTAAATTTGATCTTGTCCTTGGTGGCCTTCGCTTTGAAGACGAACAAAGTTACCCCATCGATTTCGCCGGTCGTACCGGACGCAACGTTGCGGTCATTGGGCGTATTCTCATCCTTGCTGAAGGAGAGTTTGGCCTCATTTGATTCAGCAACTTTGACGGTAACAACCCTGGCGGTAAGATCCGCGTCCGGGCCGTATTTGTTCAACCCAATCCCGTCAATGGCTCTTACGCCATCTTGCCTAACATTAACATCGATCCCGGCCAAACCAGCATCCACTTTCGTGGATTTGATGCTGTCAACCGCGTCAACCTTGACGGTCAAGACTTTCGTCTCGCCCTTCTTGACAACGGTATTCAAACCGGTAACCGTGGTGTAATAATCGGTACCATCCTTGGTAAGAGTATCGGAATCCAAAGCCTTGGAACCAACCTTGGTATCTCCGTCATAGATGTACAAATCCGTGAAGAAATCGCTGGCTTTAGCCGCGAAAACAACTTTCACGCTTTGCACAGTCATATCGGAATCCGTGGCTTTCACTTTGATACCCAAAATGCCGATCTTCGCGTCTCCTTCATAAACTTTGGCATTGGAAGGAGAAGAATTCAAAGTAACAGTGATGTCACCCTCTGTACCAGTGACTGCACCAGTACCAGTTCCCGTTCCTGTGCCAGCGCATGACAAACCAGTCGTCGGGCTGAAACCAGTGGTAGACGTGCAACCAGCCGGAAGCGTTCCCGTACCAGTGCCAGTTCCCGTGCCAGTTCCCGTCGCGGCGGCGGTCAACATCGCGTTCAATTTAGCTCTTGTTAAAGCGCCTACAAAACCAGTTCCTCCGGTTAATCCAGCCGGAGTTAAAACTTCGGCTTTATATGTGTCCTGGAATTTGACAACGGCGTTCTTGGTCAACGCGCCGAAAGTCAAAGTCTCAAGCCCGGGGGACCCGGCTCCACTGAAAGCAACCTGAAAAGTGGGATTCAAATTCAACAACGCTTGTAAACATTTAACATCGGTGCCGGAGGCTCCCATTGTTAAATTCCTGGAAAACGTGATCCCGGCGCATGCGCTAGGAGCTGTTGTGACTGTACCTCCAGCTGTGGTGGTACCCGTGGATGAACCTGTTAATTGTGTTTGCAAAGCCGCCAATTGCGCTGTTAAAGCGGTGATCTGGGCTTGCAATTCGGCAGATGTCTGGGCACTGGCGTTTGCGCCAGGAACCAAGATAGCTCCTAATGCCAGGCATAAAATGCCGGCCATGATTTTTTTACTGAACATAATATTATTGTGTGTTTTTCTAAAAAACCTTTAATTACTAATGTCACGCCGACCTTTGCTTATTTTTATCCCCCGCCTTCCGGCGGCGGCTTTAATATAATCTCACAACCAAAGCTTTTAAGTTGCGAGATCGTGACTACTTAAATTTGATGTGTAAAGCTTTTCCGTTGTTAGAATGTAATTCCCCGATATCGACAGGGATCAATTTTTATTCGGCCAATGAGCTGCGCAGATATTGATCAAGCGCCTTTCCGTATTGACCGCCTTCGTATAACGCCTTAACCTTTACCAAATCATTTTTCTGGTCTTCTGTCAAGGTAGGCTCCTCCCAATTTCCGATCAAAGCCCGGATAATTGCCTGGTCATCGGATACACCCCCAGACATCTCAACCGTGCTAGTCGCTTCCTCATTATCCAATCCAAGCATCGCATTGACCTGTGTTTCCCTGGCATCGATACTCTTTAATGAGGCAACCGCCTCTTTGGAAATCACAGCAGCCTGCTTGGGATTTTCCCTGACCAAGGTGGCCACTTCTTTTTTGGCCGTTGCTTTGGCGACTTGAAATTCCTTAATGGCTTCCGGCAGATTCTGAACCCTCTTTTGCTGGGACACTGCGTTCAATTCCTCCAGCCTCTTTTCTGCTAGCTGTAAATTCGCCGCCGGTCTTTGGTCTTTATTGGCCAGCGTGGCCAAACCCTTTTCAGCGGCCAGCTTCACGGAATAAAGCGCGTCCCCGGGCAAGGCTCCCTGGGCAAAGATGAATGTGCCACCGGCCAAGCCAATGACTATCAACGAGGCCAAAGCCATCCGATATTGGAACAAAAGATTGTTGAAAAGCGCGGCCAGTGATTGCTTCTCCGCAGCGCCTCTGCTCCTAAAACGCGGCTTTTAGTCAAACAAACCCATTGTTGATTGGGTTTTATCTGCCTTAAAGTTTTGATTTGGGCGAGGATCTTTTTTTCTTCCATATTCGAACGCTTTTAAGCGCTATACAGCTATGACGTAAATCGAGGAGAAATGTTACGCGGAGGGGGGAAGCGAGAACAGCAAGAAAAGCAGGAACAGCGAGAAAGCGAGAAGAGCTGGTAAGCTTACTAAGCTAACTAAGTGAGTAAGCCAGAAAAGCGAAAAAGCTGGAACAGCGAGACAGCGAGAAGAACTAATAAGCGAAAAAGCTAAAACGACGAGAAGAGCAGAAAAGCGGGAAACAAAACTACACAGAGAAACGGTAAAATAGATGACAAAAGATAGGACATTATGTCCTATCTTTTGCCCTAATAAAGCGGAAAGAGCTTAAAGTTGGGTCCTCTGTCCTACCTAACCACAAAAAATTTAGGCTAATCGGGTTTTTAACTCGTTTAAGGCACGGTGGATCAACACCCGGGTGGCTTCTTCGGAACGGTCCATCAAATGAGCAACTTCTTTGACCGGCAGATCTTCCAAATAACGCCAGATAATGGCATTTTGATAGTCCTCGCTTAAACCCTTCAGGGCTTTGCGCACCTGTTCCAAGTCCGAAGCGGCCATGGCAACCTGCTCTATATTGGTCTTGGAATCGGCTAACTGGATATTTGAATCTTCGATGGAAACCAATTGGGCCTTGGCGTTGCTCCGGTAATGGTCAACAACCAAATTTCGGGCGATCTTGTACAAGAACGCCTGTTCATTTTTAATATCGCTCCCAGGGGCCTTGTAAGCCTCGTAACCGCGCAGGAACGTTTCGGAAGTAAGGTCTTCGGCCGCTTCGCGGGAATTAACGCGCAAAAAAACATACCGGTATATCTTAGCCACATAACGGTCGTAAATCTTGCTGAAATTTTTATTGGTTTCATCCATCGTTACTAAAAAAGCGGGACGTCATGCCCCGCCATGATATTCTTAATACAACCTTAAGAAAGGTTAACTTTCATTTTGTAATAGGTTTTGTTCCTTTCCCCCACCCGTTCGATCAACCCTTGTTTTAATAAGGACTGAAAATCACGCCGAATCGTCCGCTTGCTGATATTGGGAAAGATCTTCTGGATCTCCCAGACTTGCGCCTGCCCTTTCTCCTTAAGGAATTCGATGATACTTCGCTGGCGTTTGATCTGGCTTTCCGTCAAAACCCCGAGGTCGTCTTCTTCTTCGTCATCGGCCGCTTCGCTTTCTTTGGCCTCAATAAATACCTGGGCCGGTTGTTCTATCGGCGCCATCAATGGCGCGGGTCTTACCACTTGGATCGAAAACGGTATCCGGCCTTCGACCGGCCTTTCCTCTCCGGCTGGTGCTTTTTCCTTGATTTGCTCTTTGGGGTTGATTGAAACCTCTTCTTTAACTTTAATATCGCCAGCCTGGTTTGCTCGCGAAACATCTTCTAAGCTACCCAAATCCCGATTAATTTTAGCATATTCCTGCTGGATTTCCAAGATATCGGATACCGCGACCCAATTCTGGCTAATAGCTACTTGAAGATAGCTGTCCATGATATCCAAGCTTTCTTTCAAGGAAAAACCATTGCTTTCCTTTTTGCCTCCAACAAAGGAAGCCAGAATATCATCGGCCGCTTCGCGCGCCCGGCATCTTAACGGCTCTTTTTTGGGTAAAAGAAGCGTAAGATTGTAAAGCCTCACGGTAAGCAGAACCAGGTTTTCTTTGGTCATGGGTTTGATGATTGATAGCTGATCATTGATAAATAATCACTTGACAACTGATTACCGATAAATGATCATTGATAAATGTTAATAATGAAGGGTCGGACATACTACCGGCGCGGGGCCCCAACATGGTACATCCTATCTCTATATCTACACTTAAAAGGCAAAATAATCAAAGCCCCACGCCCTATCAAGGCAATGGGACGTTGACCTTCAACGGCGCGCCATTCTCCCCTCCTGGCGTCCCGGCTGGTTCTTTTGAAGATGTCCAAAGAAAATTAACCATTCTCTCCATTGTTTTTTTCGATATATTGTCGCCGGCCGGCCATTTGGAAACGGCTTCCACCTGGTCGTTTAAAACACACTGACTGTCAAAAAGATACAAAGCTTCATTGCTATTGGCCAGGCTGCCCGCGTAAAGCAAATCCGCGGGCACCAGCGGCGCAGACTCGTCATCGGTCCGTTCCAACAGATACAAACCTCCAGGCGCGACAACGGCCGGTCCAAAAAATATCTTGATTTTTTGTTTTTTGTTTTGCAACTGCCAGCCTTTTAAATCAACGGGGTCCAAAGAGATATTCTTCAACTCGATCCATTCGTCGGAATAACTCTTAAGCGATCCCATCCAGGCCACTTCGTTGATGATAATGGAGTCGTGGCGCGGCACGGCCCCGGTTTTTACGCAAAGCGCGGGCTTAACCGCAAAAGCCTTGGCCACCGACGCTTTAGCGGAAGAGACCGTTTCCGATTTCCCAATTCCACCCGGGGAACTTACCTCATCTTTTTTGTCCGTTCGGGAAACAACCAAGGCCGATCCGTCCGGAAAAACCTGGCCGATCTTTGCCAGCGAAATACCAAAAATTCCCCGCGCGACGAGCAAAGAAAGACCCGCGAACAGGGATAACCCCAGACAAATTATCAATATCGATCTTTTTTCCATAAATAAAAGTTATTATCCCAATATACAATTCCCGATATTGTCCCAATATTAAAGAAAAACCCTTTTTTTGGCAATATGCCGTCTTATGCCTGATATTGCCATTACCTTCGGTAGCATTTCCCCTCTGACACCACCACCCTCGCTAAATTTTATTAAGCAACAAAAAGATACGGCAAAAACCGCTTTCGCGGTTTTTGCTTCGATCGGGATGATTGAATTTTAAAGACCGCTTAATTCCTTGATCTTGGAAACAGACAGAATGGAAATCCGCCCATCTTTGGCGACAACCGACAGACCGAGGATGTTGCCTTCGATATCGAAAACCGGACTGCCCGTAGCCTCGGAATTGTCGATAATGCTTGTTTCGATCGAGTCGCCGCTAATACTTCTTACCACCCCTTCATTGACGATCTTTTTTACGGACAAATTACCGTACAAGAATATTCTTTCGCCAAGGACCAGATCTTCCATCGGAAAGAAACTGCTGGTCGTTAGATTCGTTTTTTCTACTTTAATCAAGGCTAGATCGGCGGTTTTATCCCTTTTGAGCACCTGAAAAGCTATTTTTTGGCCTTCGATGAAAACCTCGGTGCCGCTGTTAAGAGGCATCGGGCTGGAAAGGGTCGCCACCAGGCCATCACTGGCCAAGATCAAACCGCTTTCTTCTATGACCACTCCTTTCGCGGTTTTTGACGTAATGTTCACAACCGTATTGGCTACTTTTTCCACCGCCGTTTTCAAGGCTTTATTCTCCTGGATGGTAGTAAGCTGCTTTTCCGTAACATAGACCTGATTCTGATCCAGTCTGTATTTGTAAAACAGCGGAACTTCCACAAAATACGGCCACAACACTTGATCGGCAAAAACGGCAAATACGCCCGCCGCCAAAATGATTAAGATTGTTTTGATCCCTTTTATTTTCATATTGCTTTCTCGCCTTTTTGCTCTTCTCGCTGTTCCAGCTTTTCCGGTTTAACCATTCACCAGCACCTTGGCTGGTTTTGGCGTTGCCGGATTCTCCAGAACAATAACCCCATTCTTGAGATCGACGATCACCCGGTCGCCCTCGCTCGTTTCCCGGGAAACGATCTTTAAAGCCAAAGTGTCCAAAACCATTTTCTGGATCACGCGTTTCAGCGGGCGCGCCCCAAGATTCACGTCAAAACCCCGTTCGACCAAAAATTCTTTGGCCGCTTCCGTAACCTCGATCCTTATTCCTTTAGCTTTGAGCCTTTTACTTACTTTGTCCAATTCGAGATCAACAATACGCCTGATCTCGACCTTGTTCAAATAATTAAAAATCACGATCTCGTCGATGCGGTTCAAAAATTCCGGGCGGAACGCTTCTTTTAACACCCCCATTACTTTATCGCGCAAAGTTTCTTTTTCTTTTGAGCCAGCGTTATTCAACGTGAAACCGAGAGACGCGTTTTTGGCGATCAAATCGGATCCGATGTTCGACGTCATGATCAAAATCGCGTTTTTAAATGAAGCAACCCTTCCCTTGGCATCGGTCAGGCGACCGTCTTCCAAGATCTGTAAAAGGATATTGAAAACTTCCGGATGGGCCTTTTCCACTTCGTCCAGCAAAACCACCGCGTAAGGCCTCCTTCTGATCTTTTCGGTAAGTTGGCCTCCTTCCTCGTAGCCTACGTAGCCGGGAGGCGACCCGATGATCTTGGAAACCGTGTGTTTTTCCATGTATTCGGACATATCCATGCGGATCAAAGCGTTTTCGTCGTTGAATAAAAACGCAGCCAATGCCTTGGCAGTTTCGGTTTTTCCAACGCCGGTCGGACCCAAAAACATGAACGAGCCCAACGGCCGGTTCTCTTCCGCGATTCCCGCCCGCGACCGCCGAATGGCATTCGAGATCGCCGTAATCGCCTCTTCTTGTCCGATGATCCTTCTTTTAATGATATCCTCCATCTTCTCCAGTTTTCGGGCCTCTTCTTCCAGTAAACGCATTACCGGAATTCCCGTCCAAACAGAAACCACTTTGGCCACATCTTCTTCGGTGACCGTTTCCTTCAGCATCGGTCTTCCCTTCTGCAAACGCCCTAACTTCCTCTCAACGGCGCTCAATTCCTTCATTAGTTGTGGAATACGGGCATACTTCAATTCCGCCACGCGCCCGAGATCACCATGTTTTTCTTCCTGTTCGATCTCAAAACGGCATTCATCAAGTTGTTTTTTTAAGGATTTTATTCTTTCGATGGTCTCTTTCTCGGATTTCCATTTCGCCTCGATCTCATTGGCCTTCTCTTTCAGGTCGGCCAGCTCCCGAGCGATCACTCTAGCCCTTTGTACCGGACTTTTCTCCCGTTTTAAAGCCTCGTTCTCCACCTCCAGCTTCTGGATCTGCTTACGCAGAGTTTCGAATTCCAAAGGCTCGGATTCTATATCCAAACGCAACGAGCTCATCGCCTCGTCCATCAGATCGACAGCCTTGTCCGGTAAAAACCGGTCGGTGATGTAGCGGGCTGACAGTTCGACGCAAGCGTCCAACCCGACCTCATCGATCTTGACGCCATGATGCAGCTCGTATTTGGCCTTCAATCCGCGCAAAATTGCTTTGGCATCGTCAACCGTAGGTTCGGACACAAAAACGGGTTGGAAACGGCGTTCCAAGGCCGGATCGCGTTCGATGTATTTTTGATATTCCTTTAATGTCGTGGCGCCGATCGCTTTCAATTCTCCGCGCGCCAAAGCAGGCTTCAAGAGATTCGATGCGTCGATCGCGCCTTCGGCCGCCCCGGCCCCCACCAAAGTATGCAATTCGTCGATAAAGAAAATGTAGCGTCCCGCCGCCCGGTCGATTTCGCGCAAAAGGGCCTTGATCCGATCCTCGAACTCGCCGCGGTATTTCGTGCCGGCGATCAGCGAACCAAGATCCAGCGCGATGATCTCTTTGTCTTTCAAGCTTTCCGGCGCCTGGCCAGAGTTGATCTTCTGAACCAAACCTTCCACGATAGCCGTTTTACCGACACCGGCCTCGCCGATCAAAACCGGATTGTTTTTGGTGCGGCGCGACAAAACTTGCATCAACCGCCTGATCTCATTATCGCGGCCGATCACGGGATCAAGCTTTCCCAAGCGCGCCAGAGTTGTTAGATTGCGCGTATATTTTTCGATCACCTGGTATTTCGATTCCGGCTCCGGGTCGGTGATCCTCTGTCCGCCCCGGATTTTTACCAACTCCTTTAAAACAGTTTCGTAGTCCAGCTTGCCGAATTCCAAAGTGGCGGATCCGCCCCCGGACTGGAGGAAACCGGCTTTATCCAAGATCTCTTTTGCTTTCGATGCGGTGTTCAATAAAGCCAGAAAAAGATGTTCCACCGAAATAAACTCATCACCCATTTTTTGGGCTTCCTGCCTCGCTTTGTCCAAAACCTTGGCCATGTCCTGCGTAAGATAATATTGGCCGAACGCCTGCTGAGCCATAGTTACGGGAAGTTTGTCGATCGATAGATCCGCTTTCTTTTTCAGATTTTCCGCGTCGATCCCCAGCCGCTCCAATAAATTCAGAACCACGCTTTTCTCCTGTGACAAAAGCGAATACAAAAGATGCAGCGCGTCAATCTGCTGCTGTCCTTTCTCGCGGGCAAAATCTTGCGCGAACAAAATCGCTTCCTGGGCTTTATGCGTAAAATTTACTCCGTTCATAGTATTATGGGTCTACTGCCCATTCAGATTAACGGTTTGGGCCGAACTCCGGCCGCGCCGCATTTTTATTAATTGAAAAGGTCGATCCTCCTTTTCCTTGTTTTATTTATTCTTGCTGTTCCTGCTTATTGCCTCTCTCCCAAGACTGCCTCTAAGATGATGGTATGACCCTCCCTCATTACTTTAAGATTCACCTTATCCAACGGGCTGTGTTTTAAGATCATCGAAGAAAGAGAATTGGTTTTAGTGATCTTTTCCCCGGCAAATTCCAGAATAATATCTTTATCTTTCAATCCAGCTTTTTCGGCCGCCGATCCGGCCACAACCGCCGGCGATCCTTGCGTGCCGCTGATCAACGCCCCATAGTTTACCGGCAAGCCCTTTTCTTTCTGGACAGCATCGTCGATTGGCACATAATTCACGCCAAGAAACGGATACGTGATCTTCCCGGTGCTTTTTACTTGATCGATATCCCGCACCGCCACATCCGCCGGTATGGCAAAACCTATGCTTTGCGCGTTTCCGGCCATGGCCGTATTAACACCGATCACTTCCCCTTTCAAATTGAACAAGGGTCCGCCGGAATTACCTTCGTTGATGGCGGCATCCGTCTGGATGATATTCTCCAATGTTTCGGAAGCTCCGCTTCCTCCGGCCGTAATGGTCCGGCTCAATCCCGAAATAACACCCACCGAAACCGTATTGGTGAACTCACCAAGGGCATTGCCAATAGCGATCACCGTTTGCCCGGTCTGGATTTTGGAAGAATCTCCCAGCTTCACCGTCAAAAACGGCTCCGGCCGCTCGATCTTTATCACCGCCAGGTCCTGGATCGAATCCCGCGCCAACACTTTAGCCGGATATTTCTGCCCATCCTGCGTGTAAACCGTGTATTCCGCCTGGTCATCACTCACTACATGGCGGTTGGTAAGGATCATTCCATCCGAAGATATAATAAAACCGGATCCACCCCCCACCTCCTGCAATTGCGTGCCGTTTTGGCGGTATTGCGGGACTTTCATTTGGGGAAGGTTGAAAAATTCTTCGAATCCTTGGAAAGGAGAAGCGTTGTACTCTTCAACCACCGGAACGTTCTTGGAAATAATGATCGAAACCACCGCCGGGGAATATTCCTTTACCACATTCACCACAGCCTGTTCCTGCGTTGTCTGCGGCTCATAGTTCACCGGCTGGCCGCTGGCCGGAACCGTGTTTACGGTCTCGGGCAGAAACTCCCGGAGCAAACCGATATTTTTCGATCTCAGATAATCAAGCGCCGGCTTGTAATACGATCCGCCGGCGATAAATCCCGCGGCCAGCGCCAGCAAGATCAGCGCGAACAAAAACCAAATAAACCCCCGGCCCTTTTTCGCGGCCAAAGGAATCGGATCAGCGGATGTCTCCGATTTGTTCAAATCATACATTGACATATTTTTGAATAACTGTTTTTACTGTCCGTTAAGGTTCTTTAACAGGAGGACTCAACGTTCCAAACGAAGGGAACGAAAGAACCGGGACGAAATAATTCTACTATTTTTTTTTGCCAACCGCCACTTTATCGGAATTATCCGGCTCGCTTTGCTTGTTTTTTTTCCAATAACGGAAAATGTCTTTTTTAATCGGGCCGAACGTTTCCATATAGATCTCCGCCAATATATATTTTGAATAGAGCCTTATCCGGCCCTCCTTCTCCATCCGCCGGGCGGATACAAGGATTGGATCGATCTCGATATAGCGGAACTTTCCGATTTTGGAAGCGCGGCGGGCAAAATCATGGTCCTCGGCCAGCGTGATCGATTCGTCAAAACCCCCGACCCGGTCAAACACTTCCTTTTTTACGATCATACTGTTGGTCGCGTACGCCTTAAACCTTTGTAATTTCTTCGCCCACCAATTGTAAACCTTAAAGGCCATTTTGTCCATCCGGTTTCCGTCGATATAAAGCGGGAAAGTGGCGATATCGCAATTTTTTTTCTTGAATTCACTTACCAGCTCGCTTAAAAAATCCTCGGGAAGATAAATATTATCAGCATCGATGAACAATAGCAATTCGCCGCGCGCTGCCTTGGCCCCTTGGTTCCGGCCATAAGCCACGCTACCTCCTTTCACCACCCGGTGCTTGTATTCTTTGACTATCTGGACCGTTTGATCCTTTGACCCCGCATCGGCCACGATAACCTCATAATCGGAAAAATCCTGCTTTTTTATATGTTCCAATAGCAAGGGAAGGTATTTTTCTTCGTTCAAAGTCGGAATGATAATGCTTAGCATAAAGTTACTGCCAAAGTTTTTTCGCTTCCTCCCAAAACGTTGGGTTATTATTCTCAAGCTTCTGCCAATACCACCATTCGACGCCCCAAAGGTAGAAGGTATCAAAACCGGAATCCTTGGCAAACGAAAGATTTTTTTGAAACTGCTTTAAATCCATGGTCTTTTCCTGTTCCGACGGACTGCAATCGTATAAAAGCGAACTACACCAGGGCTCGGCCTGAAGTTCGACGCAAATAGTAATTTTATGATAAACCGCCTTGATAAATTCGGATTTAGCCCAATACCAAGCCGCGGGTATGGGATAACTCATGTACATTTTCGCTTCATGGAACCAGACTTTCCGATACATCGTTACTCCAACTATATCCCCGATCTTCGCGGCCTCCGTCCAGAAAGACCCTTCCCCACTATCAGATATTAGCACTGGCCGGAATTTTGCGTCAATAGATTTTACCAGCGCCACCTCTTTTTTCAAAAAATCCTCATCGGTCCAGGGACAGTCGCCGAAAGTGAACAACGGTTCGTTTTCCACCTGCCAGACTGTGATCTCATCGTGGTCCTGATACCGCGAAACAATGGTTTTTAAAAGGTCAAGGATGTCTTGTTGCTGCTGATCTTTCTCCAGATGGGAAGCCCAGCCGGGCAAATGGCATTCGGGCCAGCGCGGCGTTTTCATTCCGATGGCCAGCATCACGCGAGCGCCCTGCTTTTTGGCCTGGTCCAATTGCCAATCGAGGTCGCCAAAATCGTATTTTCCGGCTTCGGGCTCCAGCAGGTCCCATTGGGCGGCGAGCTTTATATCCTTCACCTGAAGATCCTCAAGGATCGCCGAATAATTCTCTTTCCAGTCCAAGCCGAGATTTTGGGCGTGTTTTTGGGAAAAAACCACGCCATAGGTTATATTTTTTACCTGTGGCGGCCGGTATAAATAAAAAAAGGCTAATATCAGCGCGATAACCCCGGCAATGATCGCTGGCCACATAACTTTTTTTGCCATTAAAACATTATAACATCATTCGTCCCGCCGCCGAAGTTGCCCGACACTCCAGCATATCCCATTTTATCTTGGGCCCTGCCGTCCTGTTTCACAAAAACAAAAATTTTCAAAAGGCCCTAAATATTATATTTTAAAATTGATTACGCGATCGGGGTATTAACCCCTGATCTAGCGGCCAGAGGAACACATCTTGAAACATATTAAGGCTTTCGGATTACCGATAGTTCCTCAATCGTCAAGGTGAACGGAAAGCTAACCGTCGACCCCCTAGCCAAAGCTTTAATGGCATAACCACTTTCCCCAAGTAGTTTTTTCTTTTTGACCCTAACCGCATTAAATCAGAAAAACCGCTGAAACTGATCAGCGGTTTTTCTTTGCTTCTTTGGAGCTAGACCCTAGAAACCGAGGGTTTTAAGATAAGCCTTGGTAAGAGAACCAAAGTATCCGGTCGCGGGAAGACCAACACTTCTTTGGAATTCCGCGAGCGCGGCTCTCGTGAGCGGCCCAAAGATTGTCGTCGCTCCGTGCCTTTTGAGATTCTCCGCGGCTGATCCTTTATTCTGGCTAATCAAAAAGTTCTGCAACGCCTTAACATCGTTTCCGATTGATCCAAGCAATAATGGACGTAAAACCCCGGATAAGACGATTGGCGTTCCGGCTCCGCCGGACCCCGTCAATAAATTCCCGGTTCCTTGTTGCAACTGAATTCCCAGCGCCTTAGCTTGAGCGATCAAAGCATTGATCCGGGCAATAAGGGAATCCACTGTCGTCTGTAATTGCTCTGTGGTAAGAGGCGCGGCCGGAAGCGTAACCGTCCCACCCCCTCCGTTGCGGCTATGATGCGCCGCCGCCACTACTGCGGTTGCCGCGCTTGTCGCCGTGTCGGAATAGCCGCCCGTACCGGTCGCCGCGACTTTGAGGTATTTAGCGGCGTCACCGGTAACTAGTGTGTAAGTGTCTGACGTAGCTCCGCTGATATCGGTATAGGTACCGCCGGACGTGGTGGCGCTTTGCCATTGGTAAGTTACGGTCGCGCCTGATGGCGTTAACGCGCCGGCTGTTAATTCTTGGCCGAATTGAGGCGTACCGATTATCGCGGCTATCGCCGTGACCGATATGGCAACGATGTCAAATGTCGGTTCTGCGGCCTCTACCGTGATCTCCAAATTGCCTTTGGCTACGATCCGGCCGGTTAACGTTTCTGTAACAATGTAGCCGATCGTTGTGGTCCCTTCCGCAACCGGCGTGATCACTCCGGTTCCCGCGACG
>Ga0114951_10000660_pt1 | contig 46355 bp, 33 predicted proteins | sample AM7aDNAmetaG_FD_88677 | JGI IMG/M metagenome (GOLD analysis project Ga0114951, IMG submission 88677) | Freshwater microbial communities from Finland to study Microbial Dark Matter (Phase II) - AM7a DNA metaG | ecosystem: Environmental > Aquatic > Freshwater > Lake | place: Finland: Lake Alinen...
AGTTCTTGCGGCGGATGCATTGGACTTTAGTTGGGTAACCCATGATGGGACTGTATCTAGTTATATAACTAGAAATCAAGCTAAAAAATAAACTCTTTCCCATAGTCAGGGCCAAACTCCAGGGACTGCGCTAGCGCAGCGCTAGCGCAGTCCGCGGAAAGGTCTATTCGGAGAAAAAAAAGGTGTTCGGGATTCGGGATGAGGGATTCGTAATCCGCAATCAACGGTCGGCGGTCATCCCCTTTGGAGTTTGCTTCCGCGCTGCACCGGCGGTTTATGCCCGCCGGTCGTTGGATCATCACCAGCCAGCGGGCGCGCACCGTGGTGCATCACGCCCCCAAGTTCAACCATAAGGCCACCAGATTTTCTCGGATGCAAAAGCCAATGCCTCATCCACGGACAAGTTGGTCCGTCTTGGACGCAATCTCCATTGTGGAGAGCAACGGTGACAACAGAAAAGAAGATGATTGCTACCGGTAGAATTCACTTCAAATTGACAAGGGGATAAGGTAGGCTGATGGAGCTATGAAATTGGAAAAAGCCCACGTTAGAAATTTTCGGTGTATCGAAGACTCCGGTAGCTTTCCGATTGGACAAGTCACCTGCCTCGTGGGCAAGAATGAATCAGGCAAGACATCTCTTCTCCATGCGCTTGCAAAATTGAACTCTGCTGATCCAAACCTCAGCAAGTTTGATAAGGAACGTGATTACCCCCGTCGCATGTTAACGGAGTATAACGAAGACACAGAAGTTTTGGAGACGACATGGTGTTTGGACGCAGAAGATATTGCGGCTGTTGAAAAAGTGATTGGACCCGGAGGCTTGAGCTCGCAAATCATCACTGTTCGCAAAAGTTACGCACCGCTAAGTATATGGCCGCTCGAAATTGATACGAACAAAGTAATTGCATGGCTGCTTTCGGAGGCCGGCTGCGATGCAACGGAGCGGGATCAGCTACAGAACTGCTCTACGATCAAAGAGTTGGTTGCGAAGGCTGAACCACTTAAGTCAGCTTCGCAACGAGTCGGAACCTTGCTCAATCGTATTGGCCAGTGGCGGGAGGGAAGACCAGTTCTAGCGGCAATTGACGTTCTGCATAAGCGAATGCCAAAATTCCTTTATTTCGGCAGCTATGATCGCATGAACGGGAACGTTTCGTTGGAAAGCCTCCGTAATGCCGTTTCGAGAGATGACGTCTCGACAAACGACTCTGTCTTCCTAGCCTTTCTAGAGTTTGCTGGCACGCCGCTGGATGATCTGGCGAAACTGGACAAATACGAAACGATGAAGGCGCGAGTCGAGGCCGCCAGCATCAAGATTTCCCGGCAGATTTTCAAATACTGGTCACAGAACCGGCACTTGAAGGTTCAGTTTTCAATTGAAGCAGGTCGTCCTGGAGATCCCGCACCTTTCAACAGCGGGAACATCATGCGGACGCGTGTCCTCAATATGCTTCACGACATGACGGTTCCCTTTGACGATAGAAGCGCGGGTTTCGTCTGGTTCTTCTCATTCCTCGTCTTGTTTTCACAAGTGAAGAAAAACCACGGGAACGTGATTATTTTGCTAGATGAGCCCGGCCTAAATCTTCATGCAAAGGCTCAAGCTGACCTCTTGAAGTTTATCAACGAAGAATTGAAACCTCACCACCAAGTTCTCTATACAACACATTCGCCTTTCATGATCCCGGCAAGCGACTTGGCGAGCGTCCGCACGGTCGAGGACGTAGTCAAATATTCGAACAGTGGTGACGTTGAGGAGGTCTTGGGAACGAAAGTTGCGGATCAGGCGCTAAGCACGGATAAAGCGACTCTTTTCCCACTGCAAGGCGCTCTTGGTTACGAAATCACCCAAACACTTTTCGTCGGCAAGCACACACTTGTCGTCGAGGGGCCATCAGACATTCTCTATCTTAAGGCTGCATCAGCGGCTCTCGGACGCCGCAACCGAACTACACTTGACACGCGATGGACGATTTGTCCGGCAGGTGGTTTGGACAAGATAGCAGCATTTCTGAGTTTATTCGGCGGAAACGATCTGCACTTAGCAGTGCTGCTGGATTACGCGCAAGGTCAGAAGGGGAAGGTCGAAGCATTCAGAAAATCGAAACTGCTCCAAGATGGACATGTCTTTACAACCACAGACTTCACTGCCCTGCCAGAGGCTGATGTCGAAGACTTCTTTGGAAACGAACTTTACATCGAATTGGTCAATGCAGCGTATGCCACTGCTGGAAATAATAAGCTTACTGTTTCCGAGGCCGCTTACGCGCAAGAACCATCCACGCGAATCGTAAAGAAGGTTGAAGCAATGATGCGGATCCGGCCCGAACTTGCTGTTTTCGATCATTACACGCCCGCAATGTGGCTGTACCAAAACACGAATTGGCTCAGCCAAGATGAGCCAATGAGGAATGCCTCTCTCGACCAATTTGAAGCGTTATTCAAGAAGCTGAATAATCTCTTGAAATAAGCGCTTCGAAGGCAAACATCTTCAGTGTCGGTTCGTGATTTTTTTACGGTTTCCCCCGGCCATCAGTTGGTCACGGACATTTTGCTTCGCGCGAGGTGTTGAGCAAGTGTAACGTTGGCAAAGCTGCCGGCAGCGTCAAAAGGGGGGGGCGCATGTATTTCAAATCCACCCTGATTCTGCCGGTCAAACCTCAATAAGTGCTTGCTTGTCGGCGGCGGCTCAGGCACTCAGGATGGAGTTGTCATTATTACAGGAACACAAGAGATGAGTATTGCGTATCAAATCGTGGTTTGCGGAAGCATCGTGCCGGACCCATTGCAGACGTTGGAGCCGGTGACCGGCCCGACCGGGCCGGCATTGAAAAATGAGATGATGTTGCCGGCGGTGCTGGACCCATGGGCGGGCCACGCGCTGTTTGAGGCTGCGCATCTGGCCAAGAGCGCGCCCGGCAGCAAGGTCTGGCTGGCCAGCCTCGGCCCGAAGGCCAAGCTCCAGCAGGTCATGATGACCGTCGCGCAAAAGGTGCCGTTCGAGCTGGTTGCGCTCGACGGGCCGGCGGGCGGGTTCACCGAGGCGGCCGATGTCGCCGCCGCGCTGGCGGACGCCATCAACGCCATCCCCGGCCTCGACAAGTCGCGGCTGCTGGTCTTCGGCGGCTGGGAGTCGGCCTCGCGCGGCGCGGGCGCAACGATGCAGATCATCGGCGAGCGGCTCGGCATCCACGACCAGTTCCAGGGCGTGGACAAGCTCACCATCGCCGCCGACGGCTCGCTGGAAGTCCTTGAGCGCATCGAAGGCGGCATACACCAGGTTTCCAAATGCGCCGCGCCGCCCGCGGTGCTCGGCTGGGCCACGGGCAATCTGCCAGAGCCGCCGAACAACCCGCAGGTCGGCATGATGAACATGCGTGTGGTAATGCCCGCGCTCCAGCGCGCCAAGCCGGCGAAGGTCGCCGCCGAAGGCGTGAAGTTCGCCAGCGTCACCCTGCCGAAGCAGCAGCGCGACACCCGGATCGTCAAGGACGCGCCCGCCGAGGAGATCGCCAAAGAGATCGTGGAGTGGATCAGCAAGAGCTGAGCGAATCGGAACCACGAATCACACGAAACACACGAAAAGACCCATGGAAACCATTCTTGTTCTTGCTCACACGGAAACCGACGGCTCGCTCGCCAAGCCGGCGCTGGAAGCCATCGGCGCGGCCAAGCAACTCGGCGGCGCGTTCGTCGTCGGCCTCGTCGGTGAAAACGTCCAGGCCGCGGCCAACAGCATCGCATCGTGCGGCGCGGTGAAGTTCCTCGGCGCGACCGGCGCGGATTTCAAACAGCCGCGCTACGCCACCGACGCCGCCGCAGCGGAGGCCGTCTGCAAAGCGGCTGGCGCGGCCATCGTCATCGCCCCGGCCACGTCGCGCTGGAACCGCGTGCTCGCGGGCGTCGCGCACCGGCTCGGCGGACGCGCGGACACGCACGTCACCGCCGTAACCGCCGCCAACGGCGCCGTCGCGGTCAATCGCTGGTATTACCGCCAGCGCATGGAGGCGGTCCTCCAACGCACGCAGCGGCCGTGGGTCATCGCGCTCGAAAGCGGCTGTTGCGAAGCGTGGAAAGGCAGCGCCGGTTCCGCCGCCGTCGAGGCCGTCGCCGTCACCCTCAGCGACGCCTGCAAGCGCACAACCGTCACCGGCATCCATGCGCCCGCGGCGGACCAACAGACGATTCGTCCCGACGCCGCCATGCTGCTGGTCGCCGGCGCCGGCTGGACCAAGACGCAGCCCGATGGCAAGGCTCACATCGCCGAAGCCGAGAAACACATCCTCGATTTCCTGCGGCTGACCAAGGCGTCGCTCGGCAGCAGCAAGTCTCTCGTGGACCTCAGCGGCGAAGGCCAGGCGGTGCTGCCGTTCATGACGCATCTGCACCAGATTGGCCAGACCGGCTCGACGCCGCGCCATCCGAAGGGACTGTCCACGTGCTGCCACGGCGAGGAGCCGCACACGGTCGGCTGGCGCTTCGTCAACGAGCGCCGCGCGATTGATCTCGACCCGAACTGCGGCTGGGCGCGAGGCAAGGCGGACGTGCTCTACATCGCCGACGCCTTCCAGGTGATGGCGAAGGTGAACGAACTGCTCGCCGCAAAGAAATAAGGTCAATTGTAGATGAGAACTGTGCGATGACTGTAGCGGCGGTCTATGACCGCCGGCTGTTGCCATCGGAATTTCGGCGGTCATAGACCGCCGCTACAGTGCAAAACAAACTCCAGATGGTATAAGAGGAACTCCCATGAACAACTCCGCTGAATACGAGAAACACGCCGCGGTGAACGCGCTGGCGGCCATGGCCGCGGCGGCGCGCACGGCGCCGAAAGCGCGCGGCATTGACAACATCTCCACCATCGTCATTGACGACCCGGACACGCGGGCGCAGGTGGCGGCGAAGATGGTGGAAATTGCCCGGCGCGAAAACCGGGCGTTCTGTGAGCGCGACGCCGGCAATATCGCCAACTCCCCGGCCATTCTTGTGATCGGCGTCGCCTCCAACCCCGCCGATCTCAACTACGGCATGTGCGGCTGCCCGACCTGCGACGAGCTGCGGCAGCGGGGCGGCGTTTGCGCCTTCAACTCCATGGACCTCGGCATCGCCATCGGCTCGGCCGCCGCGCTGGCCGCGGAGCTGCACATGGACAACCGGGTGATGTATTCCATCGCGCGCGCGTGCATCGAGTTGAAGTTTTTCGGCGAGAACGTCAAGCAGGCGCTTGCCATCCCGTTGAGCGTCACGGGCAAGAACCCGTTCTTCGACCGCAAGTAGCGGCGCGCTCCGCGTTATTTCTTCCCGCGCTTGTCTATCGACACATAAGGCTGCTCGGTCGGCCCCGTGTAAATCTGGCGCGGGCGGCTGATGCGACCGTTGGTCGCGTCCATCACTTCCTTGTAGTTCGCAATCCAGCCCGGCATGCGGCCGATGGCGAACATGACCGTGAACATTTCCAGCGGGATGCCGATGGCGCGCATGATGATGCCGCTGTAGAAATCCACGTTCGGGTAGAGCTTGCGCTCGACGAAATACGAATCGTGCAGCGCCGCCGCCTCCAGCCGCTTGGCGATGTCCAACAGGGGATCGCTGATCTTGAGCAGGCCGAGCACCTTGTCGCATTGCGCCTTGATGATTTTGGCGCGCGGGTCGTAGTTCTTGTAAACGCGGTGGCCGAAACCCATCAACCGCTTGCCGCTCTTCTTGTCTTTGGCGGCGGCGATGAACTTCGAGCCGTCGTCGCCGTCGCGATGGATCTGCTCCAGCATCTCGATCACCGCCTGGTTGGCGCCGCCGTGCAGCGGCCCCCACAGCGCGCAAACGCCGCCGGCCGCGCACGCGAAAATGTTGGCCTGGCTCGACGCGATCATGCGCACCGTCGCGGTCGAGCAGTTTTGCTCGTGGTCGGCGTGCAGCACGAAAATCAGATCGAGCGCCTTCACCACCTCCGGGTTCAAGTCGTAGTCCTGATACGGCTCCGAGAACATCATGTGCAGGAAGTTGGCCGTGTATTTGTAAACCGGCTTCGGATACATGATCGGCAGCCCGCGCGACTTGCGGTAGGCGAACGCCGCAATCGTGCGCACCTTCGCCAGCAACCGCGCCGCCTGCGACTCGAACACCGTCGGATCATACGCGTCCAGCACGCCCGGCACGAAGCAGCTCGTGGCGTTGATCATCGAGGAGAGGATCGCCATCGGATGCGCGTGCGCGGGGAAGCCCTCGAAGTGGAACTTCAGGTCCTCGTGCAGCATCTCGTTCTGCGTCAGCAACTCCGAAAACCGCCGCAACTCCTTGTGGGTCGGCAGGTAGCCGTAGATCAGCAGATACGCCGTCTCGATGAAAAACGATTTCTCCGCGAGCACCTCGATGGGAATCCCGCGGTAACGCAGGATGCCCTTCTCACCGTCAATGAAAGTGATGTTGCTCTGACAGGACCCGGTGTTGCCGTAGCCGTCGTCGAGCGTGATGCAGCCGGTGGCCTGGCGCAACGCGCTGATGTCAATCCCGCGTTCGCCTTCCGAGCCGACCACAATCGGCAGTTCGTGAACTTTTCCATCAATCTCCAGCTTCGCGACTTTGTCCATACGTTTCCTTGGATGTTGAGCACTCCTTGTCTTCGCTGACGCCTTTCATAACCGCGCGCGAACATTATCCGTTTTTTTGCAATTGGCAACAAGGATGGCTCATTTTTTCTGCTACCGCGCCTTTCGCGTCTCCTCCGCCTTGCCGGCGGTGATGGACAAGTCAAAAAGGCTCGTCAATACGTCGCGGGGATGATAGGACTTGCGTTGTCTTGGTTTTGCCTGAAGAAGGCGGATGTCGCCAAACGAACAAGATCACAATATGAGCAAGTCGCTTCATCTTCTGATGGCCGAGGATTCGGCCCGCGACGCGCTGTTGATCCTGGAGGAACTGCGCCGAGGCGGCTACGACGTGATTTCGGAACGCGTGCAGGCCGCCGATGCCATGCGCTCGGCCCTTGAGCGCGAAACGTGGGATATCGTCATCTCGGATTACAAAATGCCGCAGTTTGACGGACTGGTCGCACTGCAACTGCTCCGGGAAAGCGCGGTGGACATCCCGTTCATCCTGGTCACCGGCACGGTGGGCGAGGAGGTGGCGGTCGGCGTCATGAAAGCCGGCGCGGATGATTATCTGAGGAAAGACAACCTGAAGCGCCTGGTGCCGGCTGTGGAACGCGCGCTGCGCGAAGCCGAGCAACGCCGGCAACGCCGGCGGGCGGAGATGCAGTTGCGCCAGAGCGAGGCCAAATACCGGGTGCTGGTGGAGAACCTGCCGCAGAGAGTATTCCTCAAAGACTGCAACTCGTCTTTTGTCTCCTGCAACGAGAACTTCGCCCGTGACTTGGGGATCAAGTCCGACGAGGTCGCCGGCAAGACCGACTATGACTTTTACCCGCGGGAACTGGCGGACAAATATCGGGCCGACGACCGCCATGTGATAAAGACGGGACAGATGGAGGAGTTCGATGAGACCAACTCCCATGGTGGAAAGACCCTGACGGTTCGCGCCATCAAAACACCCGTCCGAGATGAGCATGGAAATTGCACGGGCATTTTGGGAATTTTCTGGGATATCACCGAGCGCCATCAGGCGGACCAGGCATTGCGCCAGAGCGAAGAAAAATACCGGGCCTTGGTCGAAACCACCAACACGGGTTTTCTCACTCTGGATGCCCAAGGCAAAGTCCTGGACGCCAATCCGGAATATGTCCGGCTGTCGGGCCATGGCAAATTGGAGGAAATCCTTGGCCACAGCTTCCTGAAATGGACGGCCCCCTACGACAGTGAGCGAAATGCCGCCGAATTGAGGAAGTGTGTCGAGCAGGGTTTTATCCGAAACCTGGAAATTGATTACGTGAACCGGAAGGGGCAAATCACCCCCGTTGAGATCAACGCGACAGTGGTGGGCAAAGGCGACTCCGCCAGGATCCTGTCCTTGTGTCGCGACATCACCGTGCGCAAGCAAGCGGAGACGGCCTTGCGGGAGAACGAAAAGAAATTACGCGCCATCACCGACTCGGCCAAAGATGCGGTTATCCTGATCAACGATGAGGGGAATATTTCCTTCTGGAATCCCGCTGCCGAAGCCATTTTCGGATATTCCGCCGCAGAGGTCTTCGGCAAAAACATGCACCAGTTCCTTACACCGGCTCTGTATATGCCGAGATTTCGCGAAGCTTTTCCGAAATGGCGGGAAACAGGCGAGGGGGGCGCGGTTGGCGAGACCGTGGAACTGGTTGCGGTTCGAAAGGGCGGGGAGGAATTTCCCATCGAGCTTTCCCTGGCGTCCGTGAAGCTGGAAGGCCGATGGGTTGCCGTCGGTGTAGCCAGAGACATCACCGAGCGCAAGCAAGCAGAGACGGCCTTGCGGAAGAGTGAAGAACAAGTGCTGCTATTGATGGCATCCACGGCCGAGGGCATTTTCGGTTTGGACATGGCCGGGAATTTCACGTTCTGTAACATGGCCTGTCTGCGCCTGTTGGGCTATGCGGAGGCGCGCGACCTGCTGGGCAAGAACATGCACACTCTCATCCACCACAGCCATCCGGATGGCACACCGTTGCGCGAGGATGCGTCCGGAATCCGGCTCGGGCGCCGCCGGGGAGAATCCCGTCATGCGGACGACCAGTATTACTGGCGCGCCGATGGGACGTGCTTCCCCGTGGAATACTGGTTTTATCCTGTGCGCCGCGGCGAGGAACTCGTCGGTTCGGTTGTAACGTTTTTCGACATCACCGAGCGCAAGCGGGCGTTGGAATCGCACACGAGGCTGGCCATGGCCGTCGAGCAAGCGGCGGAGACCATCGTCATCTCGGACTCCGCCGGCACGATCCTGTATGTCAACCCGGCCTTCGAAAAGACCACGGGCTACACACAGCAGGAAGCCATCGGGCAAAACCCGCGCATCCTCAAGAGCGGCAAACACAGTGACGCCTTCTATCGGCAGATGTGGGAGGTCCTCACCCGCGGGGAGGTCTGGCGCGGCCATATCATCAACAAGAAGAAAGACGGTACGCTTTACGAAGAAAACGCCACCATTACGCCTGTCCGCGACACCACCGGCGCCATCATCAATTACGTGGCCATCAAGCTCGATGTGACCCACGAGGTCGCGATAGAGAACCAGCTCCGGCAGGCGCAGAAAATGAAGGCCGTCGGCACGCTGGCAGGAGGCGTGGCCCATGAGATCAACAATCCCATCAACGGCATCATCAACTACGCGCAGTTGATCTCCGACGAGCTGCCGTCCGATAGCAGCCTGCAAGAGCACTTGGCCAAGATCAGGAAGGAAGCGGCACGCGTGGCGCTGATCGTCCGGAATTTGCTGGCCTTCTCGCGGCAAGACGCGAAAGGACGCAGTCAGGCCCATCTCAATGACATCATCAAAGCCGCTCTCATGCTGGTGCAAACGGTGATCCGGCACGACCAGATCACCCTGGTGGTGGAGATTCCGGAGGATCTGCCTCAAATGCAGTGCCGCAGCCAGCAGTTGGAGCAGGTGGTGGTGAATCTGCTGACGAACGCACGGGACGCCCTGAACGAAAAGTATCCGGGTTACCATGAGAACAAGACGATCCACGTCAGCGCCCGTTTGTTTGAGAAGAATGGCGCGCCCTGGATCCGGACCACCATCGAAGACCACGGCACGGGAATCGCAACGAACGTTCGTGATCGCGTTTTCGATCCTTTCTACACCACCAAGCCCGCGGGCCAGGGAACCGGCTTGGGACTTTCGATCAGCTACGGTATCGTCAAGGAGCATGGCGGAGAACTGCATTTTGAAACCGAGAAGGGACATTACACCCGCTTCTATCTGGATTTGCCGGTGAAAAGCTAAAGGAGAATCATGGCGCGCATTCTGGTAGTGGATGATGAAGAGAGCATCCGGGAAACCCTGGGCATATTTCTGCGCAAGGCCGGCTACGAGGTCGAACTTGCCGAACACGTCCCTGCAGCACAGCAATGGCTGAAGGACGGGGCCTTTGACGTGGTGGTGACGGACATTATCATGCCGCGCCTCACAGGCGTGGAACTTCTTGAAATGATCCGTCAGCAATGGCCTCGCGTGAAAGTCATTCTGATGACGGGCCAGCCCACCATGGAAACCGCCGCAGCCACCGTGCGGGTTGGCGCCTACGACTACCTGACCAAACCGATCGTCAAGGAGGACATCCTGCACCGCGTGGGCAACGCCGTGAAGCTCAAGGCGGCGGAGGACGAGCGCGCGCGCCTGGCGGAAGCCGAACGCCGCCAAAAAGCGGAATTGGAAGAAAACTACAATCGCCTCCGCCAGCTTGAATCGCTTCGCGACAGTCTGGTCCTCATGATCATCCACGACCTGCGATCGCCCCTGGCGGGAATGCTCGGCTATCTGGATGTGCTCAAGACGAAAACCACAGGGAAACTTAGCGCGGCGGAATCCAATTTTTTGGATGTTGTTCAGCAGAACGCAGAGAAGATGATGCGGTTGATCCTGGCGGCTTTGGACGTGAACCGGCTCGAATCGGGCCAAATGCCGCTGAACCGGCAGGCGTATGACTTGACCACGCTGGCCAAAACCGTCATGGCTCTGCTCGGTTCCCTGGTGCGCCAACGGCATTTGAGCATCGAGGCACCGTCGGAACCGGTCATGGTCAAAGCCGACAAGGAGGTCATCGAACGCGTGATGACCAACCTGCTCGCCAACGCCCTGAAGTTCACGCCGGACTTCGGCGACGTGCGCATCATCGTGAGCCGTGACGGCGCGAGCGCGCGGCTGGCCGTGACGGACACCGGCGAGGGCATTCCCGCCGAACATCATACGAAGATCTTCGAGAAGTTTGGCGCGCTCGACAAAGGCGCGCACGGGTATTCGACCGGCTTGGGGCTGGCCTTCTGCAAACTGGCCATCGAAGCCCATGGCGGCCAGATCGGCATTGTGAGCGAAGTCGGCAAAGGCAGCACCTTCTGGTTCACCCTGCCTGTCGTGTAAACTCAAAGCCCGCCGTTTCCACCAAACCACGCAGCGCAGGCAAGAAACAGGCACGGCTGGCCTGCGCGCCGGCGACAGAGCGGCTTCCCTTTGCCCCAAAGCCTTTTTGCCGGCAGTACTTGCGCGGAGGCGGGTTAAGCTGTTAAGTAACTCTTCACCCGGACTGAGGAAGATGTATTTGGCCCCGGTTTTTTCCCCGAGGCCAACACGACATGGACAAGATGAACGAACCGTTATCGAACAAAGACGCCGCCGAGGCAATGGAAACGCGCGACTGGCTGGAGTCGCTGGACGACGTGCTGGCCGCGCGCGGGCCGGAGCGGACGCGCCGGTTGCTGCACGCGCTGCAAATCCGCGCCCAGAAGGCCGGCGTCACGCTGCCGGTCACCTCGGAAACGCCTTACATCAACAGCATCCCCGCCAGCGCGCAGCCGCCCTACCCCGGCAGCCGCAACATCGAACGGCGCATCAAGAGCATCCTCCGCTGGAACGCGATGGCCATGGTGGTGCGCGCCAACCGCGAGAGCGCCGGCATCGGCGGCCACATCTCCACCTACGCCTCCTCCGCGACGCTTTACGAGGTCGGCTTCAATCATTTCTTCCGCGGCCCCGACCACGAGTGCGGCGGCGACCTGATTTATTTCCAGGGCCACGCCACGCCGGGCATCTACGCCCGCGCGTTTCTCGAAGGACGGCTGACGGAGAAGCGGTTGGAAAATTTCCGCCGCGAACTGCGGCCCGGCGGCGGCCTCTCGTCGTATCCGCATCCGTGGCTGATGCCGGACTTCTGGCAGTTCCCGACCGTCTCGATGGGCCTCGGCCCGTTGCAGGCGATCTACCAGGCACGGTTCATGCGCTATCTCGAAGACCGCGGCCTGCACAAGGCCCGCGGCGCGAAGGTCTGGGCGTTCCTCGGCGACGGCGAGTGCGACGAACCGGAATCGCTCGGCTCCATCTCGCTCGCGTCGCGCGAGAAGCTCGACAACCTCATCTTTGTCATCAACTGCAACCTCCAGCGCCTCGACGGCCCGGTGCGCGGCAACGGGAAGATTATTCAGGAACTGGAGGCGGACTTCCGCGGCTCCGGCTGGAACGTCATCAAGTGCGTCTGGGGCGGCGACTGGGACCCGCTCTTCGCCAAGGACCGCGACAACCTGCTGGCACAACGTTGCGGCGAAGTGGTGGACGGCGAATATCAGAAATACTCCGTCGAAGGCGGCGCTTACATCCGCAAGCATTTCTATGGCGCGGACGAGCACCTGCTGAAGATGGTGGAGCACATGTCCGACGACGACCTCTGGCACATGCGGCTCGGCGGCCATGACACGGACAAGGTTTTCGCCGCCTACAAATCCGCCGTTGAGACACAGGGCGCGCCGACGTGCATCCTCGCCCGCACGATCAAAGGCTACGGTCTCGGCGAGGCCGGCGAAGGCCGCAACATCACGCACCAGCAGAAAAAACTCAACGACGAGGAGCTGCTGAAGTTCCGCAACCGGTTTGCCATTCCGATTTCAGACGACCAGGTGGCGAAAGCGCCGTTCTACAAGCCCGCGCCGGACAGCGCCGAGATGCAATACCTGCTCGACCGCCGACGCGCGCTGGGCGGGTTCGTGCCCCAGCGCCGCACGATCACCTGCAACTTTGAGCCGCCGAAGGAGAAAGTGATGGAGGAGTTCGTCAAGGGCACCGGCGAGCGCGCGTCGTCCACGACGATGGCGTTTGTGCGGCTGCTCGCCAAGCTCCTCAAGGACAAGGACCTCGGCCGCCACGTCGTGCCGATCGTGCCAGACGAGGCGCGCACATTCGGCATGGACGCGCTGTTCCGCGAGTGCGGCATCTACTCGCACGTCGGCCAGCTCTACGAGCCGGTGGACGCAGCGAGTTTCCTCTACTACAAGGAGGCGCAGAACGGTCAGATTCTCGAGGAAGGCATCACTGAGGCCGGCTCGCTCTGCTCGTTCCTCGCGGCGGGCACGGCTTATGCGAACTACGGTGTGCCGGCGATTCCGTTTTTCATTTTCTACTCGATGTTCGGCATGCAACGCGTGGGCGATTTGGTCTGGGCTGCGGGCGACATGCGCTGCCGCGGCTTCCTCGTCGGCGGCACCGCCGGCCGCACGACGCTCGCCGGCGAAGGACTGCAACATCAGGACGGCCACAGCCACCTGTTGGCCGAACCGGTGCCGAACCTGCTCGCCTACGACCCTGCTTACAACTACGAGATCGCCGTGATCGTGCAGGACGGCATCCGGCGGATGTATCGGAACAACGAAAACGTTTTCTACTACATCACGGTCGGCAACGAAGCCTACACACACCCGCCGATGCCCGCCGGCGCGGAGGCGGGCATCCTGCGCGGCGCGTATCGGCTGCGCGAAAGCGGCGGCACGGCGAAGGGCAAACCGAAGCTGCACCTGCTCGGCAGCGGCTCGATTCTCAACGAAACCGTCAAGGCGCAAAAGACGCTCGCCGAAAAATACGGTGTCGCCGCCGATGTATGGTCGATCACCAGTTACAAGCAGCTCCACCGCGACGCGCTGGAGTGCGAGCGTTGGAACCTGCTGCATCCGCAGGAAACACCGCGCGTGCCCTATGTCACCACCGCGTTCGGCGATGGCCCGCACGTTTTCGTCGCCGCGTCGGATTACGTGAAAATGCTGCCCGACTCGATCGCGCGCTGGCTGCCGGGACCGCTCGTGGCGCTCGGCACCGACGGCTTCGGCCGCAGCGAGGACCGCACGGCGCTGCGCGATTTCTTCGAGGTGGACGCGCGCTACGTGACTCTGGCGGCGTTGCACGCACTGGCCCGCGACGGCCACATCAAGCGCGATGTGCCACAGAAGGCGGTCAAGGAACTGGGCATCAATCCTGAAAAGGCAAGTCCCGTCACTGTTTGAGCCGAGGAACCGATATGGCAACTGCATTCAAACTTCCGGAACTGGGCGAAGGCATCAAGTCCGCCGACGTGGTGTCGGTGCTGGTGAAACCCGGCGATGTCATCAAAAAGGACCAGGGAGTCATCGAGATCGAGAGCGAAAAGGCCAGCGCCGAGGTGCCGTCGCCGTTCGCCGGCAAGGTCGCTGAGGTCCGCGTCAAGGAAGGCGACAAAATCAAGCCCGGCCAGGTGATCATCACTATCGAGGAAGGCGTCGCCGCCGCCGCAGCCGCGCCGAAGCAAACTGCGCCCGCCAAGGCGGCGGAGTCGAAGAAACAAGCGCCCGCGGCCCCGGAACCGCCGAAGGCCGCGCCCGCGCCAGCAGCCGCCGCCGCGTCGAGGAAAGAACCGGTGTTCGCTTCGCCATCCGTGCGGCAGTTCGCGCGCGAAATCGGCGTGGAGGTCCGCTCCGTGCCAGGCAGCGGCCCCGCCGGACGAATCTCACTGGACGACGTGAAGAACCACGCGCGCGGCCTTGCCGCCGGCCAGCCCGCAGCGCCCGCGCCGGCCACCGCGCGCCCCGCCACCACGCCATTGCCGGACTTTACGAAATTCGGCGAGGTCACGCGCGAGCCGATGAACGCCGTCCGCCGCGCCACCGCCGCGCACATGGCGCGATGCTGGGCGGAAATTCCGCACGTCACGGTTTTCGACCGCGCGGACATCACCGCCGTGGAAGAGCTTCGCAAGCAATACAAGTCCAAGGCCGAAGCCGCCGGCGGCAAACTGACCCTCACCGCCATCCTGTTGAAGGTCGCCGCCACCGCCTTGAAGGCGTTCCCGCGCATCAACGCCAGTGTGGACCTGGCGAAACAGGAAACGGTTTTGAAACGCTACTACCACATCGGCTGCGCCGTGGACACGCCTCGCGGCCTCGTGGTGCCGGTCATTCGCGACGCGGACAAAAAGAGCATCCTCCAGATCGCCGTCGAACTGGCACAGGTCAGCGAGAAAGCCCGCGCCGGCAAGCTCGGCATCAATGACATGCAGGGCGGCACGTTCACCATCACGAATCTCGGCGGACTCGGCACGACCTATTTCACGCCGATCGTCAACGCGCCGGAGGTGGCGATCCTCGGCGTCGGCCGCGCGGCGATGGAGTCCGATTACGCCGACGGTTTTTGCCGGCCGCGCCTGATGCTGCCGCTGTCGTTGTCGTTCGACCACCGCGTCGTGGACGGCGCCGACGGCGCGCGGTTCCTGCACTGGATCGTGGACGCGATGGAGAAACTGTTGCTGACAGCCATGGAATGAAACGAAATGGAGTGATGGAGTAATGTAAGACATCAACAATCCAACACTCCATTACCCCATCACTCCATTACCCCATCACTCCAATACTCCAATACTCCAATACCCAATCTCCTATGACTGACATTTCCAATCAACGAGTCGTGGTGCTCGGCGCGGGGCCGGGCGGTTATCCGGCGGCGTTTCACGCGGCGGAATACGGCATGCAGGTGACGCTGGTGGACCCGGCGATTGCGCCCGGCGGCGTCTGCCTTTACCGCGGCTGCATCCCGTCCAAGACGCTGCTCCACATCGCCCGCATATTGTTTGAATCGCGCGAAGTCGCTGAGTGGGGTGTGACGTTCGCCGAGCCGCACATTGATCTCGACAAGCTTCGCGCGTGGAAGGACCGCGTCGTGAGCCGGCTCACCGGCGGCCTTGGCTCGCTGTCGAAGCGGCGGCAGGTGAACTCAATCCAGGGACACGGCCGATTCCTGAACAACCATGCCATCGTCGTCGAAAAAGCCGACGGCTCGCAGGAGCAGGTGGAATTCGACTGCGCGATCATCGCCACCGGCTCGCAGCCGGCGGTCGTGCCGGGTTTTCCCGTTGGCTCGCCGCGCGTGATGGATTCCACCGGCGCGCTGCTGTTGAGCGATCTGCCGAAGACGCTGCTGGTGGTCGGCGGTGGTTACATCGGTCTGGAGCTTGGCACCGTCTATGCCGCGCTGGGCAGCCAGGTCACCGTCGTTGAAATGACGAAGGAACTGCTCGCCGGCGTGGACCGCGACCTGGCCGCGCCGCTGGAGCGGCGGCTCAAGCAGATTCTCCAGGAAGTCCTGGTGGATACGCGCGTCGCGCAGATGGAAGTGAAGGACGATGGCGTGCACGCCAAGCTGATCGGCCTCGACCTGCCCAACCCGGATCGGGTTTTCGACAAGGTGCTCGTCGCCGTCGGCCGCAAACCGAATTCAAAAGACCTCGGACTCAAAAACACCGGCGTGAAAGTGAACGCGAAAGGTTTCATCGAGATCAACCCGCAACGCCGCACCGCCGAACCGTCGATTTTCGCCATTGGCGACGTCGCCGGCGAGCCGATGCTGGCGCACAAGGCCACGCATGAGGCGCGCGTGGCGGTGGATACCATCGCCGGCAAACCGACCGTCTTCGAACCGCAGGCGATTCCGGCCGTTGTGTTCACCGATCCGGAAATTGCGTGGACCGGCCTGACGGAAACGCAGGCGCTCAACCAGAACGTCACGCACGTCGTTGCGCGGTTCCCGTGGATCGCCTCCGGCCGTGCCACCACGCTCGGCCGCAACGAGGGACTCACCAAACTCGTCCTCGATCCGCGCACGGAGCGAATCCTCGGCGTCGGCATTGTCGGCGTCGGCGCGGGCGAGATGATCGCCGAAGGCACGCTCGCTGTGGAGATGGGCGCGCGCGCCGGCGACCTGAAGGCAACGATTCACGCGCACCCGACCATGTCGGAAACGGTGATGGAAGCCGCCGAAGTTCTCCACGGCCAAAGCCCGCATATCTACACGCCGAGGCAGGAGAGGCGGTAGCATGGCGGTTTCACCCGCTTCGTAGCCGCCGACGTGAGTCGGCGGATTCGTGACGCCCGTGAGCGGCGCGAATCGTCAAGGTCCGTTCTTTCCCGCTGACCGCACCGCGATCAGGACGTGATTTGCGCGAGCCAGCCGTCGCCGTCGTAAGTGCACGGATCCCACCCGGCGGGATCCTCCAGTTGCCGCGCCAGAATCGCGTCTTGCGCCTTGTAAAGGAACATCCAACTCGGCAATCGCCGGCGATACGGCGCGAGCGCCTCGATGCGCTCTTTTGTTTCCGTGCCAAAACCGACGACTTCAAACATGTGAATTCCCTCGCGGCGGCACCTGGTCAGCGCTGCCGAGATAATGGCGGGCAGCGCGTCGGGAGACCCATCGACGCATTGAAAGTCCGCCAGCCGCATTCGTTTCAAACCGATGTCGAGGCTGTCTTGCCTGAGGCACACGGCGTAAGCGCGCGGGGTCGTCTTGTCGCCCGCTGCCAGAACCCAGGCGGCGCCGGTGGCAACCGCCTCTTGAAAACGCCAGTTGAGGTTTTCCCGGTCGCGGACACATAAAAGCCCGGGCCGCTGCGAACGAAGAGTTTTCCAAAACCGGTCAAACCTCTCGTCGAATTGCGCGCAGAATTCCACCGGTCCGTCCGCCCCGGCCATGAGGCGGGACCTTCCCGTGATTTTTTCCGCGGCGGCCATCACGCCCGCAAGCGGTCGGGTCAGGATTCGGGGCGCTTGGACGCGTTTCCAATCAAAGAAACTGGCCACAAACCGCTCGCGGTCCAGTACCCAGAACGCCGTCCGGTCGTAACCCAGCACGGGCGTCCGTTTCATGCCCAACTTCTCGAAAACGCGGGCCGCCAACCGCGTGGCGGTCGTGTCCAGAAACAAATCAACGTCGGGCTGGCGAAGGAATTTCCGAACCAACGTCAAGGACCGGCCGCGATGTTCCTCATCCACCACCCACAGGCTCGCCGCCGCGCATGTCAACGGTTTGCCGTTCCACTCGTAATCCAGCGGCGTGTTGCCGAGATGGCCCACGATCTTGTTGTCGTCGCTCTCGATCACCCAGCCGATGGGCCACGTCCGTTGATGCCGGCGCAGCAGCGGGCTGTTTTCGTAAATATGCCGCCAGCGGGCTTCCGTGTAGCCGGACAAATGATGGCGCGCCTTGAGCGCCTCGATCTGCTCGTAGTCCGCGAATGAAGCTTCTCTGACCGTGGCCATTTATGAACGGCACAGGGTGAACAATTCCCCATTGGTTACCCGTGTCAGTTGTTTGTGCCCCGCGAGGTTTTGGAGAACCCGCTCCAGCTTGTCCCACTCGCGCTGCTCATCAATCTCCCAACTGTGGAAATACAAGTGCGCCACACCGCCTTCGCGCTCGACAGCGGCCACGGCGCGCTGGAAGTGGGTTTCCCAGTCCCTCGCGACCTTGTGCACGCGGAAGAAATCCACGGCCCCCTTGAAGTTCGACTCCAGCAACGCGTGGCGGACCTGGATCAGCGCGGAGTGGTTGTAGGCGTGTGTGCTCACACCGCACCGGTAAGGATCGCGCGGCATGTCGCTGCGGTTGAAATAACAGGTCCTCCCGCCGGCGAAGCCCGCCTCTTTCACCAGCTCCACGGTGCGCGAGGTGAACTTGCCCTGCGGATAGCAGAAGGCGCGTGCCGGCTGGCCGGTGATGTCTTCGATCCACCGTTTGCCGTCGAGAATCTCGGCGCGAGCCTGGTCGTCGGGCAACGACGCGAGCGGGATGTGATGATAAGTGTGGCCGCCGATTTCAAACCGGCGGGAGATTTCCCTGACCTGCTCCTTCGTCATCACCGCATGCTCGGGATTGGAAGCCGGGACGTAGAAGGTTGCCTTCAACCCGTGCCGGTCCAACAATTCCGCCGCTCTCATATCGAGAGGGAAACCGTCGTCCACGCTGATGGTAAGATAGGCGGGTTGTTGCATGACGAGTTTTATCAATCGCTAGGTCAGGCTGCGTTCATTGTGACACGAACCGCCGGACTTTCCAGCGTGTAAAGTGAATAGCGAAACGGCCTTTGAAAATAATGGCCCGCCAGCAGCCGGCGCAACCGATACTGAAGAACAATCAGCGGCCGGACGCATCGCGCCCAGGCAGGCGCGGCGGCGACGAGCGCAGCCCTTTCCGGTTTGGTGCGCGGCCCCTGCCCCCAATTTTTTCCCGTCACGGTGAAAGCGGAGGTCCATTGGCCGAGCAAGGTCATCGGCACGCTTTGCTCAATAAGATCCAGCATCCAGACCACGTCGCCCAGTGATTGGAATGTCGTGTCAAAAAACAATCCACGTTTCCCGATCAGCGACCGGCGAAAAAAAGTCGCGCAACTGGTGACCGACATGGTGTCGCTGACCCAAGCATGGTATCGGCGCGGCACGCTGGCCCGACGCGACTGCAGATACCGGCCCTGGCGATCCACCACCACGGCGTCGCCGAAGACCACCTCCACTTCCGGGTGACTTTGAAAACAATTCCACACCGCCGCCAGCGCGCCGGGCAGGTATTGTTCGTCGGCGTTCAGATAGGCCAGGACCTCGCCGGTGGCGCGCCGCAAGCCGCGGTTGATGGCGTCATACATGCCGCTGTCTTTCTCAATGAACGCCTTCACGCGGGAATCGCGCGGCAGCCACTCCCGCGTGCCGTCGTCGGAACAGGAATCCTGGACGATGTGCTCCACCTCCACGCCCTGATCGGCCACGGAAGCGACGCACAGCTTCAGCCAATCCGAGTTGCGAAAACTTGGAGTGATGATGGAGAACTGCATCGGCTATGGTTGCTTGAACAACCCGAGTTCAGAAATCGCCGGACAGACCGGCGACTTGGTGATACGCAGGCGCACTTTGGCGGTCGTCACCGGAGCGAAACGGATCAGGCGTTCCGCGCCGATGCTCGTGGCCTTGGCGAATTCCTGCCACGCGCCATCCTTCCACTGGTCGAGCGCAAATTCCTCGACGCGCTGGCCGAGCCGGATGTCTTCGGCGATCTTCGCCACATCAAACGGCACCGGTTTCTTCCACTCCAGCGTCAACTCCGGCGTCGCCACGTTGTCGTCGGTGCACCAGCAGGTGGTTCGCTTGCCATCCACCAGTTTCGCCGGGCCGAATGCCTTGTCGCCGCCACGGACGTTGCTCGCTGTCAGTTTGGCGCCGCGCGCGAGGTTCCTGGCAAAAGTCTGGTCGAGGATGCGCCGCATGCCGCGCAACGATTGCACATCGTTCTCATGGAGGATGCCCCGCCGGTCCGGCGGCAGGTTGAGGATGAGGTTGGCGCCGCGGCCGACCGATTCGAAGTAAATCTTCACCAGTTGCTCCGGCGTTTTCACTTTCGCGTCTTCCTTGGCGTGGTAAAACCAGCCGGGCCGGATGGACACATCCACCTCCGCCGGCAGCCAGTCCTTGCCGTCACGCTGGCCGGCGTTGAGCAGCTTCGGGTCGGCGTGGCCGGGCATCAGGCCCTCGCGCGTCATGGTCTCCCAGCAGGTTTCGCCGGCAAAACCCCGTTCGTTGCCAACCCAGCGCACGTCCGGGCCGCCGTCGCTGAACATGCAGGCGAACGGCTGCAGTTCGCGCACGATCTTCCAGGTGTTGTCCCAGTCGTAGTAGGTGCGATTGTCAATGCGCCGTTTTTCCCGCGCGCCGCCGTAGTAGCCGTCGCCGCCGTTGGCGCCGTCGAACCACATCTCGAAAACCTCGCCATAGTTCGCCAGCAATTCGCGAAGCTGGTTGCGATAATAGGCGATGTATTCCGGCCGCGCGTAATCCTTGTGGTTGCGGTCCCACGGCGAAAGATAAACGCCGAACTTCAACCCGTGGCGGCGGCAGGCGGCGGAAATCTCCTTCACCATGTCGCCGCGGCCGTTGCGCCACGAGCTGTTCTTGACCGAGTGTTCGGTGAACGCCGACGGCCAGAGACAGAAGCCGTCGTGATGCTTGCAGGTGAGCACCAGGCCGCGCATGCCGGCTTCCTTCGCCGTGCGGACGATCTGGTCCGCGTCGAAGGCGGTGGGGTTGAAAACCGTCTCCGCTTCGTCACCAAGGCCCCACTCGCGGTCGGTGAACGTGTTCACCGTAAAATGGATAAAGCCGTAGAACTGCAATTCATGCCAGCGGAGTTGCCGCTCGCTCGGCACGGGACCGTAGGGTTGGGGCGGTTCGGCGGCGACGGCGGCGAAGGCCAGCATCGAAAGGACGAGCGTCAACGGTTTCATGCGCGCGATGGTAATCGCTCCGCGAAACCGCCGCCAGCGCAAGTTTTCCCGGCCAGCCTACTCGGCGCGCTTTCGGTAATACAGGACGTGCAGCGGCCCCTCTGCCTGGAAAGCGCCTTCAAACAGCTCCACAACATCCTCGATTCTCATCAACATCCACGGATGCGCCGCCTTGGGGCCGTTTTTGGTGAAGACGATGTCGTCGGCCACATAAACGGCCGAATGAACCAGTTGGTCTTTCGGAGTCAGCACCAACACCAGGTCCCCCAGATGCGCCCCGGTCGAAATGGCGTAATAACCGTCGCGGATGGTGCTGATCGCAAAAGCTCCGTCGGCATAACGGTCGTCAGGCGGGTTGTTGAAAAAGTTCAGGCTGGTCCAGTGACAATCCCGGCTCGCTTCAATCTTCGGACCGCTCGAATAAGGAAACGTGTAGAGGCGATCTCGGGCGAAACGGGGCAGCAAATGCGTGATGTCCAGCGACGCGCCGCCAGGCGTGCGCCGCAGCGATTCGAGCAACGGCCGGATGTCCTTGGAGCGTCCGCCAACGCCCCAATACTCGGTCAGTTCGTCAATGTTGCTGGCCGCGTTGACCTGAAGGTCCACGAGCAGGGTATTTTTCCGCGTGAGCGTCTTCAGGAGATGGATTTTTTCATGCGCGTCCGTCAGCCGGGGCAACAGCACGTTGGTGTCCGAAAACAAAAGGATGTTTCCATACGGATAGAGCATGCGCCGGATGTCCGCGATGATCGCCGGCGACAGGCCGCTCTGTTCGAAACGCTCCTCCAGGTATTTCGGCTGCAAGGCGCACGAAAACCGCTGCGCAGGGTTCTCCGGAAAGGCCGCCAGCACGCGGTAAATCGTCTGTCGCGCCGTCGGCGTCATCTCCAATACAAACTCCGGCGTGGGACTCACCACCGGCGTTCCCGTCGCCGGATCCACGGTCGTTCGCGCCACCAGAAACGAAATCTGTTCCAGTGTAAGACCCGCCGAGGCAAACAACTCGCGCAATTTCTCCATGGCAAACCCCCGGAAAAACCAGCGCGGCGGCGCTTCGTCCTCCGGCCGGACAAATACGGCCTCCTCCGGCGGTTCGATGGCGATGCGGACGCATTCAAGTGCGCCCCACGGTCCCGGCGCCGCATGGGTCCCGCGGCCATCCGTCTCGGCTCTTGCCGAAACCCTGGCTGCTTCGACGCGCAGAAGCAATTCCCGGCCTGTCCACGCCGCCGCCAGCAACACCCAGGGCGCAACCAACACCAGGAGCAACAGGATGTAAACACGACGCGTCATGTGCAAATGCACCATCGGTCGTTCCCCCGGATGCGCACCCCTCATATCGCCTGATGATTTATTGTCGGCCTGCATCGCTAGCTTAATTTAGTCCATTTTCATCTGCGCGGTATATCCTACTAAACGGTCAACTCCATGGATCGCATAAAGGGAAAGAGATGTCCTGAGCGACACAGCCTGATTTCCATGTAGAACAAAATTCTACAGCAAGGAAAGGATCTCCGGATAATTCATGTGCAGAGCGGACGCATCGCCTGGCAGGACTGTCTGGCCTTGATTCAGCCGTTCATTCCCAAACAACCGTCGCCGGCCTGGTGAGACGCTGACAGTCGCGTTCGGCGAAACCCGCATCGCTGGCGCCCGGATGAATCACGTAGCTGAACCGGATGCCGCTGGTCTGTCGCGGGCTGGTGTGAAAGCCGATGCTGCCCCAGCCGCCCGGCGTGTCCCAGTAGGCCACGCTCTCGGCGGGCGTCAACGCCACACAGGAGTGCGCCCAGGTCGGCGCAAACACCGCATACCACTTCGGCTTTGCGCTGCGGCCGTAAACATTTTCCGCATCGCCGTGGCCGTCCACAATCGCCGTGTTGCCCCGGTTGTCGGCGTAGGTGCAATGTTCGAGATAGTGGGCGCGCGAGTAAAGACAGCCGGCGGGTTTGTTGACGCTGGTCTCGACGTCGAATCGCTGCGGGTAAAACGTGTAACGTTTTTCGTAAACCACGCCGGCCTTCAGCGCCTTGCGGACGCGCACAACGGCTCGCACCGGCCCGTTGTGCTCCACGTCGAACTTCTCCACGGCGCCCTCCTCGCTGCTCCAGCCGGTCTCCTGCGATGAGAGAATCAGGCTCTTCAGAAAATTCCCGCCGGTCGCACCGTCGTGGCGTGCCGCGAGAAACGTCAGCGCGCCGTTTTCAAACCGCGCCTCGTAGCCCGGTGCGGCCACCGTCTGCTGCGCCGCGCGCCAGAGCGATCCGCCGGGCGGCAACGACACCGGAAGCGCGGACTTGTCACGCCAAAGCACGACGAACTTGCGCGTCGCGTCGGCCGCCAGACCGCCGGGCACAACGAAGCACAGCTCGCCGCCATCCAGTTGCGCCGGCACGGCTTTCGCCGGCTTGCCGTCCGCTCCTACTTCTGCGACGCGCACGGAGTTGGCATCGGCCTCGGCGGGCAGCGCGAATGGCGCTACCACCGGCTCGTCTTCGCGTGCGACCCCCGCAGCCGAGACGCGCAGCCATTTCTGATGCGGCCAGCGCGACCAATCGGCGGCGACCTGGATCGCTCGCTCGGCGCGGTTGTTCTGCTTCGACAATTCCTTCACCTTGCCCGCCGGGTCCGCCACCACCGACAGGACGCGAGCGCCATCGGCCGCCACCGTGTCCACTTCCGCAACGACTTGCGTGCCCGCGCGTGGCTTGAGACTGACCGTCGCGCGGCTCGTCGCGCGGCCGTCCACGCAAAACTCCACCACCGCGCCGCTGACCGCGACGCCGCCGTAGTTGGAGATCGTGGCCGAGACGCGCAACTTGCCGCCCTGCTTCGGTATCGCCGGCTCAATCTGCATGTCGCTGACCCGGAGGTCGGCTTGTTGCACGCCCTTGCCTTTCAACAAAAGGAACGACGCCGGCGCGTCCACCGGGCCGAATTCGATTTCTCCCCTCGCGCCTGCGCGAAACTCCATCACGTCGAGCGGCTGCCCCTGCGCGTCGCACCGGTAGAGCACGCCGGTTGTGGCCGTGCGCGACCTGTCCGCGTCCGCCGGCCGCAGGCTCACGCACGGCGTCGCCGCGCCAACCGTCACGCGCAGGCGGCCCTCGGACTCGGCGATCTGCGTCACCGGCACGCCGCCGCCGTCGCTGAAAGCGTAGCCGGGCGCGCGGATGACCGTCACGGGCTTGCCGTCTTCCATCGTCAGCGATTGCTGCACTTTCGGCCCGGTCACGACCCAGCCGTTTTGCGGCAGCTCGCAAGCCTTGCCGCCGACCGTGGCGCGATACGGTTTCTCACCGAAGTTGACGACGCAGACCGTGCCGTCGCTGAAGCGCGTACGCTGCACGGCATGGTCGGCAGTGACGAACTCGTGCGACACCAGTTCCGCCGTCGCCAGCGACTCGTGGAGCTTGCAGGTGTTGCGATACGTGCGCAGGAAGATGGCGCGGTCTTTTTGCCATGAGCCGCCTTTGTCGGCCCAGAGCAGCGGGATGGTGCCATAGAGAATGTTAAAGGCATCCTTCTTCGGCGTGATCTCCGGCGCGGCGTCGAGCAGGAAATCGCTCGCGTCGCCCCAATACCATGTCGAAACGATGCAATCGTGAAAGACCAGTTCCCACAACGGCGCGCGCGATTCGTGACCGATGCCCCACTTCGCGTAGTCGCTCCACTTGATGGTCATTTTGCGCCCCGCGCCTTCAAATTCCTCCTCCTTCGTCTTCGGATGAATCAGGTGCCCCGCCGGCCACGACGCATAGCCGCCGCTCTGCATGCCCTCGATATAGTCCACCCACGGCACGCACCACCAGATGCCGTGTTCGCCGCCCATCACCAGCTTGCGGTCGCGAAACACGCGGTGCAGCGCCGGCCCGCACTCACGTTTCTGCGTCTTGGTCATCGGATGCTTCGGGTCGAAACATTCGTAGAGGCCTTCAGCCGTTGTCACGTCAATGAACCGCCCGATGAACGGCCATTCGCCGAGCACTTTGTCGGCGGTCGCCTTGGCCGCATCCGCCCAAAGCATCGGGCAGCGCTTCATGAATTGCGTTTTCTTGTCCCACGTCAGCCACGCGGCCATGCGCTGCTGGTCGCTCTTCAAAACGGCGTCGTCGGGCAGGATGGCGTGGTCGTGATCAATCTTGCCGTCCTTCGCGGGAAGAATGTCGGTGTAGTTGTCATATTCGCTGGTGAGATAGCCGAGGTCGTTGACGACGCGCATGTCGGCGGGCTTGGCGGGCCGGCCATGGATGAGCATCTTCTCGACGCCGGCGGCCTTCGCTTCGCGCGCAAATGCCAGCGAAGCGTTGCCCCACACGTCCGGCGCGCCGAACAAGCGCTTGAGATTCGTGTTCTTCTTCAATTTCTCCGCGAACGGCACGATGAGGCCGTGCTCTTTCGCGTAGGCGCGGTAGCGTTTGCAAATTGCGACATAGCCACCGGCCGACGCGAAGTGGTACAGCACGCTGCGTGGATAGCCAAACGCGCCCTTCTGTCCACGCCATCGCACCACCGGCGCCACCAGTGGCCGGCCGTCCTTGCCGGCGACTTTCTGCATCGCCACGCTGGAATCATCGCATGTCTCGATCAGCAGCAGGTAACCGCGCCCGCTGTCGAGGTCGCACAGGCCCAGCCACGGCATGTCGAGCCGGTCGCCGCCGAAGCTGTTTCGCGGAAACGGCTGTGCGTCGAGCGGGTAAAGATGTCCGTTACTGTAGTCCGCCACCGCCAGCACGCCGTGCGGCGCGTCGAGCACGAACGGCTCCAAAAACTTGATCTCTTCCACCGGCGACTGCGCATCCTCGGCGCGCGCCTCGACCCGCAGGTCCGCCGCGCCGCCGTCGGGCAGAACGAACGACAGCTTCAGCGCCAGTTTGCTCCCCTTCCCCGCGCCAAACGCCCGCTCCAGCACCGCCGACCGCTGCGACGTCTTGACGACGCGATAGACGGAACCCGGCTGCGGCGGCGGAGTTTTCCCCGAGCCGTCGGTCGGCGCGGCTTGTTGCCAGAGTTGGTCACTACTTTTTTCACGGACGCTGATCCGTCCGCTGTCCGGCGCGATCTCGACGCGAAGCGCGCGGTTTTCCAACACGACGGGATCGGCGGCGGCCGCCAGCGCGACGCAGGAAGCGATGCTGAGGAAGATGAAACAGTTTTTCATGATGAACCTGACTCCGATATCAAATGCGGTTGTCACGCATAGTCGCGAATGGCACGGCAAATTCCAAGACGAAGTTTCAGCGGCCGCAATTTCCGCTTCGTTTAACGCAGCGCCGCCTTCAATGCCCCGGCGAGGAGCCGGTAGTGCGGCAACGAGTTGTAGAGTTGGGCCGAAATGCGCAGCAGTCGCTTCGGCGGCGCGGGCCACGGGATGATCGGCACTTCGATGCGATGCCGGAGGCGGAGCTCGTCCTGAAGCGGATCGGCGTAGAGCGGCGAAGCCGGAGCACCGTCGTCGGCAGAATCGGGAATCGGCACCGACGCCAGCGATCCAATGAGTTCGTCCGGACACGGCGGCGCGATGCCAAGCGCGTCGCACAATACTTTTCTCCCCGCCAACGCCAGCGCGCGGTTGCGCTCCATCACTTCCGGCCAGCCGCCGGGAAGCAGCGAGCCAATCAGCCGCAGCGATTCCGGCACGCTCAGCCACGCCGAAGGATCGCAGGTGCCCGTCCAGCCAAACTCAACCTGGAAACGCGACCGGTCGGTCCGCGTCGTGTTCGCGCCATGGCTGATGACGGTGGGCCGGATGAGCGCCTGCCGGTCGCGGCGCACCACGAGAAAGCCCGCGCCTTTCGGCGCGCAAAGCCACTTGTGGCAGTTGCCGGTGTAGTAGGTCGCGCCCATCTCGCGCAATCGCAGCGGCACCATGCCCGGCGCGTGCGCGCCGTCCACGAGCGTCTCGACGCCGCGCGCGGCGAGTTCCTCCGCCAGCCGCCGAATCGGCATCACCAAACCGGTCTGGCTGGTGACATGGTCGAACAACGCCAGCCGCGTCCGCGGCGTCACGCGCTCCAGCACCGCCGTCACGATGTCGTCCGCCGACGCCAGCGGAAACGGAACCGCGATGACCGTCACATGCGCACCCCACCGCGCCGCCGCGAAATCCAGCGCGTTGCGGCAGGCGTTGTATTCGTGGTCCGTCACCAACAGCTCGTCGCCGCGCTCGAACCGCAGCGAGCGCACCACCGCGTTGACGCCGGCGGTGGCGTTCGGCACAAAGACCAGATCGTCCGCGTCCGCGCCAAGAAACTCCGCCAGCACGGCCCGCGCCGAGTCGAGCAACCCTTCAAGATCGCGCACGAAAAACTGCACCGGCTGCCGCTCCATCCGCGCGCGGATTTGCTGCTGAAATTCGAGCACCGGTCGCGGGCAACAGCCGAACGAGCCGTGATTCAAAAAAATGACATCCGGATCGAGCGGCCAGATCGCCGGATCGCCGGCAGGCTGGTTGAGAGAAACATCTTCGACGGTCATGCGGCCATCGTAACGCGGGAATCACTCCGCTTCAATGCCGGCGAGGCGCACGTTTTTGCCGGCGGTGATGACCAGTTCCGTGCCGCCGCAGCCGGCGCAGGCAAACGCCACGGCGTCGGCTTTGAACTCCGTGCCGCAGGCGGCGCAGCGGGCGGCGAGTTTTTCGCGGATGAATTCCAACGCCGCGCCTTCAGCCCGAGTGCCGCGTGACGCTTCGGCGAAATGCGCTTCGATGTGGCGCGGATCGTGGCCCGACGCTTCGCCGACAACGATTTTCAGGCGCGTGATGCGTGCGGCAGCGGGGGCTTGAGCGCAGGCTTGCCGGATCATCGCCTGGACTTCGGGGAATTCGTGCATAAACGGATGGATTGGCCCGCTAAATATGCTAAAGGACGCTAAAGGATTTTTTTGAACAGGGATGGACAGGATATACAGGATAGTGTGACCTTCGACGCTCCACGATTTATCATCCTGTCCATCCCTGTTTTTCTTCCTTTCGCGTGTTTAGCGGGCAGACATTTTTTAATCAGACCTTCTCGACTTTTTCGTAAACCACCAGTTCGTCGCGGCCGATCAGGTCGTTGGGATGGTAGCGCGGAATGGGCAGTTCGATCTGTTTGAACTTCACCGGCGCGGTCTTCTTGTCCACAAGGCCGACGGCGACGGCGACGCCGTAGATGATCGCCTCGGGACGCGGCGGACAGCCGGGGATGTAGAAGTTCACGGGCACGACCTTCTCAACGGGGCCAAGGACGGGGTAGCTGTCGAACCAGATGCCGCCGCCACAGGCGCAGGAGCCGATGGCGAAAACGAGCTTCGGCGCGGGCATGGCGTCGTAGGCGCGTTTGAGGGCCTGGGCAGTCGCGCGCATCGCCGGTCCCTGGCAGAGCATCACGTCGGCGTGGCGCGGCGAACCGACGAGTTTGATGCCGAAGCGCTCGACGTCGTAGTAGGGCGTGAGGACGTTGAGCACCTCGATGTCGCAGCCGTTGCAGCCGCCGCTATTGGCGTGATAGACCCACAGCGACCGGCCGAACATTTTTTGGCAGAGGTTTTTCAGCATGGCGGCTCAGTCCATTTCAATCTTGATGTCGTCCACCACAGGCTCGGTATCGAGATAGGACTTTGAGCGGAACACCCAGCGCTCGTGGGCCACGTCATCGACGCGGTAGCCCTTCAGTTTCAACTGCTCCAGCGCCGACGGTTCCTTGAAACACCGGCCGCACCGCTGGCAGGTGCTCATGAACAACTCGACCCGCTGTTGGATGTCGCCGATGCTGTTCGTGCCGGTCTCGAATTCGTGGCTCATCGTGATGGCCTTCTCCGGGCACACGTCGGCGCAACGACCGCAGTAGGCGCAGCGGCGGCCAAGATACTGGAGGATGCGAATCTCCTGGCAAAGGTCGAAGAGGAGGATTTCACGCGCAGGGCAGTTGTTGGCGCAGCCGCCGCAGCCGGTGCATTTGGCGGCGTCGAAAAGGGGCCGGCCGCGGAACTTCTCCGGCACCGGTTGCGCCTGCGCCGGATACGGCAGTGTCACGCGACCCGCCTTCAGGCAGACCAGCGTTTCTTTGAGTTTGCTCAAAACAGACATGCGTTCACCTCAATCAATAGCCATAGCTCGCCAGCACCAACGCCACCAGCGCCACCGCCAGCAACGCCGCGAAATAGCGGATGGCCTGGTCAATCCGGTAGCGCGCGTGCGTCGCCGCCACCAGCGTCACCAGCAGCACGAGGCCCGTGACCTTCGCCCAGAACACCAGCCAGCCGAGCGGAAACATCAGGCCCGTGCCCCACGGCACGAACAGCGTCACGAAGAGCGCGCTGTAGATGACGAGCTTGGCCATTTGCGCGTATTTGAAAAGCGCCAGCTTCGGCCCGGAGTATTCCATCAGCGGGCCTTCCATGATTTCCGTCTCCGCCTCGGAGATGTCGAACGGCACGCGCTGCACGAACGCCTGGAACGACAGCAGCATCACGCCGAACATGATGACGCCCGACCACGGAAACGCGGCGCTCGCGTAAACGGAGCCGTTCAGCACCGTGTCGAGCCGGAACGACTGCGTGTGCACCGCGCCAACGACGATGGCGACGGCGAACAGCGGCTCCAGCGCGATCATCGTCATCATCTCACGGCTGGCGCCGAGGAGCGAGTAGGTGGAACCGGCCGCGAGACCCGCCAGCAGCGTACAGATGCCGCAGAGCGTCAGCAGGTAAATCAGCAGGATCACGTCGCCTGCGGCGTTCATTGGCGCGGTGAAGCCCATCGGCACCAGGCACGCCACCGTGAGCACCGTCGCCAGCGACAGGTAAACCGCAAACCGCTGCATGAGCGGCGATTCGCCGGATTCGATGTCCTCCTTGCCGAGCAGCTTCAGCAAATCGAAATAGGGCTGCCAGATGGGCGGGCCTTGGCGGGACTGGATGAGCGCGGTGATCTTGCGCAGCACGCCCTGGAAAAACGGCGCAACCAGCAGCACGATGGCCACGTTCGCCAGACCACCGAGAATGGACAGAAGCGTCTTCATGTCTTCTTCGTTCGCGTCAGCTTCAACAGTTCCTCCTGCGTCCAGACTTTCGTCGCGCCGGATTTGAGGTCTATCGTTTCCATCCGGTCCGTGCACGAGAAACAGGGGTCAATGCTGCCGAGCGAGATCGTCATGTCGGCAAGCTGCTGGTCCTTGATCATCGCCGGAATGGCCTGGAGATTCTGGTAGGTCGGCGCGCGCACACGCCAGCGGCGCGGACGGTTGTTCTCGCCGGTGATGACGAAGTGATGGCTCTCGCCGCGCGGCGCTTCGACGGACGACAACCCGATCCGGCCCACGGGCAGTTCATCCTTGATCGTCAATTGCAACGGTCCGTCCTCCATCTTTTCCAAACATTGGCGGATGATCTTGATGGACTCAAAAACCTCCTTGGCCCGCACGAGCACGCGCGACCAGACGTCGCAGCCGTTTTCGGTGATCACATCGAAGTCCAGGCGGTCGTAAGCAGCATACGGGTGATCGCGCCGGCAATCCATGTTCACGCCCGCCGAGCGCGCCACGGGGCCGACGAGGCCGGCATTTTTCACAAGAGCGCGATCCGCGACGCCGATGCCGCGCGTGCGTTTCTGAATATTCTTGTCCTTACTGACGGCGGCCACGACCGGCGTCCACTCGGATTCGAGTTTGTCGAGCACCTTGCGGAGTTCGCCCTTCACTTCCGCCGTGATGTCCCAACGCACGCCGCCGATGACGCAAAGCGCATAAGTCTTGCGGTTGCCGCTGATTTTTTCCGCGATCCACATGAGCGGCTCGCGGATGCGCCAACTCTGCATGAACAGCGTGTCGAAGCCGACGATGTGGCAGGCAAGACCGACCCAGAGCAGGTGGCTGTGCAAGCGCTCGATCTCCAGCATGATGGTGCGGATGTATTCGGCGCGCGGCGGCGGCTTGATCGCGGCGGCGCTCTCGACGGCCTGCGCGTAGGCGACGTTGTGGACGCAGCCGCAGATGCCGCAAATGCGCTCGGCCATCATCGGGATTTCGTTGTAGGTCAGCACCGACTCGGCGAGCTTCTCAATGCCACGATGGACCATGAAGCCGCGATATTCGCAGCCGCGCACCATCTCGCCTTCGATGTAGAGCCGGAAATGCGCCGGCTCGTCGAGCGTGGGATGGAATGGCCCGAACGGCACGACGGTGCATCCCTCCGGCGGCTCATCGAACTTGAACTCCCGCGTATCGTCATAGCCTTCGGGCACCTGGTTCCACGCGAAATCCTTCCGCAGCGGATGCACGCCGTCGGGCCAGCCGTCGGGCAGCACCAGGCGTTTCAGGTAGCGGTGGCCCACCGGCTCGATGCCAACGAGGTCGCGGATTTCGCGTTCAGCCCAGTTCGCCGCCGGCACCACGTCGGAGATGCTGTCCACCTTCGGGTTGTCCGCCGGCAGGTGCGTGAGCACGCTGCAAAGCAGATGGTCCTGGTCGAACGCGAAGTCGTGCGCAACCATGAACTTCCCGGAGAACGGCCGGTCGTCCATGCCGATGCTGATGACGTAGCGGGCGTCGAGGTCGCGGAAAAGATATTGGCAGACGGCCTTCAGCGCCGACGCCTCCACGAAGACGAACAGGCGTTCGTTGCAAGGCATGTCGGCCCGTTGAACGGCGCCGCCAAACTTTTCCTTCAACTGATTCAGTTTCTCTCGAGCGACCATGCGAAATCTTCTTTCATCACTTGTCATCAGGCACGGGAACCGGCTCCGGCTGCGGACGCGGCGCGCCACCCATCCAGCGCACGCAGCGTTTGACCTCGGCGTAAAAATTGCTGGCGCGGTAACGATTCATCTCGGCCTCTTTGGCGTAACCGCAAAGCCAGGGTTTCGCGGAACGGCGCTGCGAGCCGCCCAGTTTGGCGACGCGGCGCGTCACGAGAAACATCGCCACCAGCACAAACGCAAGAAACACCGGCACATAGATGAATTCATGGTTCGAGCTGCCGATGCCCGCCCAACCGCCGGAAGGCAACGGCGATGCCGCGGCGAGCATCTCGCCAAACCCCTGCCGGCTTCCTTCCAGCGCGCGACGGATGATCGAGATCGGCAGCGCCGGCAGCAGGCCGAACAGGACACAAATCGACGCCAGAGCGATCTGCGGCACCCGCATTTTCCAGCCCACCTCAAGCCGGCGATGCCGCCGTGCCCTATTCGCCACCAGCAGGCTGGTCCGCGACAGAAAGATCACGCCGAAGAACTTCATGAACAACGCCAGTGTGACGGCGCTGGTGATGATGGCCACCATCACGCACACGGGCAGCAGCCGGCAAGCCGGGTTGCCCTGGATGGCCGCGGTGAAAATGCCCCACTTGCTGGCGAAGCCGTTGAAGAGCGGCACGCCCGCGATCGAGAACGATGCAATGAGCGCCGTCACTGCCGTCACCGGCATGTAACGCATCAGGCCGCCGAGCTTGTTCAGGTCCTGCGTGGCGGTGGCGTGAAGCACGGAGCCCGCGTTGAGGAACAAGAGGCTCTTGAACACGCCATGGTTGAGCGTGTGGAACAGCGTGCCGTAAAACGCCGCCACGCCCAGCGCCGACACCGCGCGGTCCGCCGAGCCTATCAGCGTCATGCAGACGCCCAAGCCCAGGAGGATGTAGCCGGCCTGGCCGATGGTGGAGAAAGCCAGCAAGCGTTTCGATGAATCCTGGCTCAGCGCCTGCACCGTGCCGGTCAGCAACGTCACCGTGCCGAGCAGCGTCACGACGACACCCCAGTAGTGAATGGGATAATCCACACACGCCTTGGCTGGCACGAGCCAGAGGAAGCAGCGCATCAGGCCATACACGCCGGTCTTGATCATCACGCCGGAGAGCATCGCGCTCACCGGCGACGGCGCGGCAGGATGCGCGTCCGGCAGCCAGATTTGACCAAACGGCCACATGCCCATCTTGATGCCGAAACCGACAAGGAAAAGCGCCAGAGCCGTCGTGACAATGCCGGGACTCTTGATCAAAAGCTCCGGAAGATGGTGGCTGACGCTGCCGAAGTCATACCGCAACATCGGCGAGGCACTGGACGGCCCGCCGGCGTTGACGAGCAACTGCGCGCCGATCATGCTCACGGCGCAGGCGATCTGCATCATGATGAGGAACTTGTTGGCGGCGCGGAGCCGGCCGGGATTCATCGGATCGAACCGGATCAACGTGTAGCCCGCCAGCGTCATCATCTGCCAGAAGATGAAGAAGAACCACATCATGTCCGTGGTGCTCACCAATCCATACATCGCGGTGATGAAGATGAGGAAATCCGGGTAGTAGCGTCCCTTGCCGTGCTCGAGGTGATGCTGCATGTATTCGATGGAGTAGAGCGCGGAGGGAATCGCGACAGTCGCGATCAGGCCGAGAAACACGGCGCTCAGGCCGTCCACATGCAACCGGAGCGCGAAGCCAATCGAATAGACTTCGAGGCACGTGACCGGCTCGCCGGGCCCGAAAATCAGCACGCGGCCGACACCCGTCAGGACCAGCAGGCTCGACACGACGACGGTGGCGAACGCAACCCACCCGGCGGAAGACCTGCGGCAAGCCCTGGTCCATGTCACCAGCGCCCCGCTGAAGCAAACCAACATGGCGGCGGCAACGGTATGTTCGGCGGCTATCATAAATCAATTAATGCAGATTCGGCTGCGATACGGGATGAGTCCGGCTGGCTCCATGAGACGCCGGCATTCCGCCCAGCCAGCGGAAGTAGCGTTTGATCTCACCATAGAAATTGTGCGCGCCGTAGCGGTGGCAGTCCGCCTCGCGCACGTAACCGCAAAGCCACGGCGAGGCGGCACGGCGCGGTGCGCTGCCGAGTTTCGAGACAAGACAGGCGGCCACGTACATCAAAACCAGCACCGCCGCGAGCGTGACGGGCGCAAACAATGCGGCCGAGTTCATCGCCTCCAGGCCGCGCAACGGCCCGCCCATCATGGGCGCGGCTTGGGCCAGCGCCACACCAAAGCTCTGCTGGCTCGCGTTCATGGCGGCTTGCATCATGTTGAACGCGATGACCGGCGCCACGCCAAGCAGCACGCAAAGCGCGCACAGAAACACCTGCGGCAACTGCATCATCCAGCCGACTTCGAGCCGGCCCCGTTTCCTGGCTTGTTCGATCACGAGCGTGCTGGCGCGCGAGAGGAAGCTCACGCCGAAAAACTTGATGAACGACGCCAGCGTCAGCGCGCTGGTCAGGATGGCGACGACGGCACAGATGGGGAGGTATGCCGCCGAGCCGCCGCCCTGCACCGCCGCAACGTAGATGCTCCACTTGCTGACGAAGCCGTTGAAGAGCGGCACGCCCGCAATCGAAAACGACGCGATGATCGCTGTGATCGCGGTCAGCGGCATGAACTGGATCAGCCCGCCCATTTTGTTGAGGTCTTGTGTGCCGGTGGCGTGGAGCATCGAGCCGGCGTTGAGGAAGAGCAAACCCTTGAAAATACCGTGGTTCAGCACGTGGAACAGCGCGCCGAAGAAAGCGACGGATGCAAGCACGGCGGCGTTCGGACCTTTCGCGGGCAGCAACGCCATGCACGCGCCGGTGCCGAGCAGGATGTAGCCGATCTGGCCAATGCTGTGAAACGCCAGCAGCCGCTTCGTCTGTTCCTGTTTCAGCGCCTGCATCGTGCCGGTGAACAGCGTGATCGTGCCGAGCGTGGCAACGACAAGGCCCCACCGGGCCAGCGGGTAGTCGGCCTGCGCCGAGATCGGCACGAGCCAGAGGAAATAACGCATCAATCCATAAACGCCGGTCTTGATCATCACGCCGGAGAGCATCGCGCTGACGGGCGACGGCGCGGCGGGATGCGCGTCCGGCAGCCAGACCTGGCCGAACGGCCACATGCCCATCTTGATGCCGAAGCCGATCAGGAAGAGCGTGAACGCCAGCGCGGTGACGACGGGTTTGGCGACAAGCAACGCAGGCAGGTTTGCGCAAACGGTGCCGAAATCATATTTCAAGCTCGCGCTGCCGCTCACCTGCGCCCCTGTGACGGCGAGGATCTCCGCGCCGACCATCGTCGCAACGCAGGCAATCTGCATCATGATGAGGAATTTGTTCGCCGCACGGATGTTTTCCGGCTTCTTGTTCTCAAAGCGGATGAGCGCGTAGCCCGGCAGCGTCATCAGTTGCCAGAAGATGAAAAAGAACCACATCATGTCCGTGGTGCTGAGCAGCCCATACATCGCCGCGAGGAACAGCAGAAAATTCGGGTAGTAGCGCGCCACGCCGTAGTCTTCGTAATGCCGCATGTAGGCGATGGAGTAAAACGCCGCCGGCACCGCGATCAGCGCCGCCAGCATCAGGAACATCGCCGTCAGCCCGTCCACGTGGATGCGCAACGCGAAGCCAAACTTCGGCAGTTTCCAGAACTCCGCCGGAAGCGCCGACGGCCCGGCCGTCAACACCTGCGCCACCGCGGAGAAGATCAGTACCGCCGTCGCCGCTGTCACGGCGAACGCAAGCCAGCCCGCCGCGGTCTTGTTCCGCGATACAAGCAGCGTCAGCACCGCCCCTGCAACGCAGAGGAAGATGGAGACGACAACGGCTTGTTCGGGAGTCATCATGCGATTGCGGATTGCGGAGGGCGGATGGCGGAATCGGCGGAGGCGCACGCGGCCATCTCGCCCAACAGGCCGGCAAGCGCGTCGAGCGTGCTTTGCATCGTTGTTGTCAGAAGAGCACCGGGCTTGAGCGACTGCGGCTGGACGCCAAGCAGCCACGCCCGCGTCGGACCGCTGGCTTCGACCCATTGGGCCAGCACGCCCAGTGAAATCTTGTGCGTGGAAATCTGTGGGAAACGCGCCGCCATCTCCCCGGCGTTCAGAAACACCACCGAGCCGGGCGCGCCGCCGAATTCGACGGCATCGAGGAAGATCAGACTGTCGAAGCCGCCGTTGGCCATCCGGCCGATAAACCGGTCGGGTGTCGTGCCGGCGACGACCACGTCCGGCACGCCCGCGGCGGCAAGCGCTTCCGCCAGACGCACGCCGAAGCCGTCGTCGCCATAGTCGATGTTGCCGAGGCCCATCAGACAAACACGGCCCGCGAAACACGACTGAAGTTGTTCGCGAAGGTCGGGCATCAGATGTCCTCGCCGAGTTTCTGGATTTGTTCGTAGGTGAACACCGGACCGTCCACGCAGACGTAAGCGACGCCGATGCAGCAGTGGCCGCACTTGCCGACGCCGCACTTCATGTAGCGCTCCAGCGTCGAGACGATGTTCTTGTCCTGGAAACCGAGCGCCTTCAGGTCCTTGATGACGAATCGGAACATGATCGGCGGGCCGCACACAAACGCCACCGTGTCCTCCACCGCCACCTGCACGCCGGGTTTCTTGAACAAGCTGCCGACGACGCCGACGTTGCCGGTCCAGCCCTCGGCGGCGCGGTCCACGGTGAGGTGGCACTCGACGCCGGCGGATTGCGCCCACTCGCGGAGGTTGTCCCGATACATCAGGTCGCGGGGCGTCTTGGCGCCGAGGAAAATCTGGATGCGCTTGTATTTCTCGCGGTGGGCCAGCGCGTAGATAATGCACGAGCGCAGCGGGATCAAGCCGATGCCGCCGGCGACGAACACCAGGTTCTTTCCGTAATAATCCTCCATCGGGAAGCCGTTGCCGTAAGGGCCGCGCACGGCAAACCTGTCGCCGGGCTTGAGCTGGTGCAACGCCGCCGTGCAACTGCCGACGGTGCGAACCGTGAAAAACGTCTTCTCCTCCGTCGGGCTGGGCGGCAGCGACGCGGGAAATTCGCCGGCGCCGAAGAGCGACACCTGCGCGAACTGGCCGGGGCGGAATTTTTTGAACGCCGCCTGCTCGGCCGGGTCCTCGAAGCGCCAGTAGAACGTCTTGACCTCGGCGATTTCGTCCACCACCCGGTCAAGGACAGCGACTTTCGGCAGATATACGTTTTCAGCGGGCGACGGGTTCATGCTTGTCAACCTCTGCCGTTTCGCGGCGGATCATTTCCACGACGCTGGGCATGCCGATGTCGCCGTGGCAGACGGCGGCGCAGCGGCCGCAGCCGACGCAAGCCATCGAAAGCTCGCGCTGGATGAAGTAATGCGACAGTTTGCGGAAGAAGCGGCGGTTGCGGCGATCGTGGACGGCCTTGCGCGGGTTGTGGCCGCCGGCCATCCGCGTGAAACCGCCGAGCGCGCAGGCGTCCCAGATGCGGACGCGCTCAACCTCGTCCGGCCCGACCTGGCGGTCGCTGACGGTAAAGCAGGTGCAGGCGGGGCAGACGTAGGTGCAGCCGCCGCATTCGAGACAACGCTTGCCGATTTCCTCCCACGTCTTTTCCTGAATCCGGCCCGCCGACACGTGGCGGATCGCGGCGGAGAACCAGCTCGTGGTGGACGGTTTGAAACTCTTGCGGACCTCGCCGAGGATGGCGCGGCGTCTGGCAACGTCCGCGTCGGTTCCCTTCCGGAAAAACGGCGCGCTGAACAACGCCTCGCCCGCCGGCGTGCCAGCCACCGCCATGAACTCGCCGTCGCCAAGGTCCATCAACTGGAGATCGAAATGCTCGCGCGCGGCCGGGCCGGTGTCGGCGCAGACGCAGAAACACTCCTCGCCGATATCGCGCGCCGGGTCGGTGCAGACGACGTTGACGAGGAACATGTTCTTGCGGCGCTTCTCATAGTAGATGTCGCGGAAATCGCGGCCCATGAAGAACCGGTCGAGGTGCCAGAGGCCCGCCACGTCACACGAGCGGATGCCGAAGATGGCGCGCTTCGGCTCGCGATAGGTCGGCTCAATCTGGATGCCGCCGCCGCTGCGCTGCACTTTCATCAGCCGCTCGATGTGCGGGAAGATGAACCGTTTCGGCGGATAGTAGGGATTCGGCAGGTGAATCTGAATCTGGCCGCGGTTCTGGTCGGTGACCTTGTCGTAACAGGTGTCGCGGCCATGGCCGCCAAATGGCGCAAAAACCTCGCAGCCCTGCTCGCGGAGCAGGTCCACGATCTTCAGCACGTCGGCGCTGTCGAGGACGCGCGCTTTCATGCCGCCTCCTTTTCCACGCGCACGGGCACGAGTTGGTGTCCGCTGTGTGGCCGGCCCAAAATCTGTCTCTGCACCTTGCGAACGAAATACGGCACGAAGATGGCGCCACTGCGCGCCTCGTGCGTCACACGCGCGGCGGTCACGGCCGAGCCGCTGGCCGAGCGCAGACGGATTTTTTCGCCGTCGCGAATGCCGAGCGCCTTGGCATCGGCGGTATTGATTTCGACGAAACCGTCCGGGTAGTCGAGCAGCAGGATGCGGTATTCGCGTTTGAGCGTCTCGCTGTGCTGGATGAGAACGTTCTGGTTCCAGTAATAAAGCGAGTGGCCGAAAACCAGCGTTAACGGATAATCCTTGGGGGACACTTCCAGCGCCGGTTTCGGCACCGGCACGAACTTGAACCGCCGGGCGCCGCTGCCATCTGCGAAAAGGAAACGCGTGCCGAGCGGCCGGTCCTTGGTACAGGGCCACTGGCGGCCATAGTCACGGGCGAGATTGTCGTGGCTCGCGCCACTGTAGAACGGCACCACCTCGCCGATCTCGTCCATCACGTCGGCGGCGGACCTGTAATTCCAGCCCGCGCCCATCGCGCAGCCCACGCGCGCGATTTGTTCCCAGGCAGGAATCGGTCCAGGCGGCGGCTCAATCGCCTGCCGCGCCAACTGTATCCGCCGGTCGCTGCTGGTGAACGACACCTCTTCCTCGCCGAACGCGGACGACGGCAGCACGACGTGCGCGAACTGCGCCGTGCCTGTCATGAACAGGTGCTGCACCACCACAAGGTCGAACTGCCTGAGCGAGTTGGCCGCGTCGCCAAAGAACGCCGTGCTCACCGGATCGTAGCGGCAGAGCCAGAGCGCCTTCACCTTGCCGCCGCCGCGGTCGGCGAGCAGCGAGCGAGCGTTCGAGCCGGGCGTGGCGGGCAATTTCGTTTTCCAAACCGCCTCCACCTCGGCGCGCGCCGCAGCGCTGGTCACGGAACGGTAGCCGGGCAGGCGGTCGGGCAACATGCCCATGTCGCAGACGCCTTGGAGATTGTTGTGCTCGGTGAGCGCGAAGATGCCCGCACCGGCCCTGCCGAGCTGGCCTGTGAGCAACGCGAGGTTCACGAGCGCCTGGATGCTATCCGCGTCGCGCGACTCGATGCCGGTGGAGTAAAGGATGGCAGCGGACTTCGCACGGGCGTAGGCGAGCGCGGTGGTTTCGATGAGGTCCGCCGGCAGGCCGCAACCCGCGGCGCCAGCCAACAGATCGTAGCCGGCCACTTGGTCGAGAAACGCCTCGTAGTCGCGACAGTGAGCCTTGATGAATGGCAGGTTCATTAGACCGCGGTCCACGATGACCTTCGCCATCGCGCCATAGAGCAGCGTCTCAGAGCCGGGTTTGAGTTGAAGAAAATGATCGGCGCTTTCGGCCACGCGGTGGCGGCGCGCGTCAATGACGATGAGCTTGGCGCCGTTGAGCCGGGCGCGGATGACGTGGCCGCCGATGGTCGGCAATTGCCGGCCGAGGTCCACGCCGTCCACCACGATGACTTCGCTTGAAGCCAACTCGCCAATCGAGTTCGTCGTGGCCGGCACGCCAATCATGTCGAGCAGGACGTTGATGGAGTTGTTGCTATAAACGCCCGTGCCGTGATCCACGTTGTTCGTGCCCACGACGGCGCGGGCGAGCTTCTGGAGCAGATAGGTCTCCTCGTTTGAGCAACGCGGCGAGTTCAGGAACGCCAGCGCGTCGGGACCGTATTGGTCGCGAATGCTTCTGAGCCGCCCGGCAATGAAACCAATCGCTTCATCCCAGGATACCTCCTCGAACTGGCCGTTCTTGCGGAGCAACGGCTGCTTCAGGCGGTCCAGCGACGTGGCGACCTCGTGGACGTGCCAGCCGCGCACGCAAATCTTCCCTTCGTTGGTCGGGTGCGACATGCTGGGATAGACGCCCGCAACGTTGCGGTTGTCCGTCGTCTCCAAATAGAGACCGCAACCCACACCGCAGAATGTGCAGGTTGTCAGCTTATGCGCCATGCTGACAACCTGTGGTCCAACAATTACGGCAGCGGTTCATGACCGCGAGGTTACACAACCGCCGCTTTTCTGCAAGCCGCAAGCATCGCCGGCGGCGGCGACAGGAACTCGGTGCCGATGCCCAGCCGCTTGGCCGGGATGCCCATCGAGAGGCCCATCAGTTGCGTGAAATAGAAGATGGGCACGGAAAACTTCGTCCCGAATTCCGTGTTGACCTGGTCCTGATAGCACTCCAGGTTGACCTGGCAGAGCGGGCAGGCGGTCGCAATCACGTCCGCGCCGGAATCCACTGCGTTCTGCAACAGGTTGCGGACCATGCTCAACGCCGCCTGCCGGTTGGTGATGATCAACGCGCCGCCGCAGCAACGCAGCCGGAGCAGGAAATCCACCGGCGTCGCGCCGATGGCCGTCATCAGGTCCTCGAAGTAGCGCGGTTCCTCGACGTTCTCGTGCTCGAACTTCCTCGGCCGCAGAATCTGACAGCCGTAGTAAGGCGCGACCTTCAAGCCGGTCAGCGGGTTGGTGGCCTTGGCCTTGACCTCTTTGAGATCTTCGCAAAACACCTCGATCAGGTGATGGACCTTGATCTTGCCGTCGAAGTGAAGATTGTCCTCTTCAAGGGCGAAGTTGATGTGGTCGGCCAGGTCGTGGTCCTTCTGGAGGTGGGCGTTGCAGGAGTGCATGTTCTTGTAGCAGCCGCTGCACGGCGCCACGAGATCCAAGCCCTCCTTCTCGGCCATGGCCAGGTTCCGCGCGCAAAGCGTGTGGGCGAGCAGTTCGTCCACGTGGAAATAGGCGGTGGCGCCACAACAATTCCAATCCTCCAACTCCTTGAGTTCCATGCCCATCACGCGGGCAATCTCGACGGTGGAGAGGTGGTAGCTCTCCGCCATCTTCTCAAGGGAACATCCTGGGAAATATGCGAACTTCTTTGGGGTCATTAACTTAGTCTCCGATCGGGATAATGCGTTTGATCATCCGTTTGAAATTCTCCAGCCGCTTGATCCGCGCCGGCAGGACGGGGAGGCGGCCTTTGAGCATGAGCATCGTGGCGTTCTGCGCCTCGGACAGCATTTCCTTCAGGCCGAGCGTGAAGAAGTAGCTGGTCGCCAGCACCGGCTCATAGCTGCGGCCGGCGCGCATGATGGTCTTGATGAAGGTCTCGGAGAACGCCGGGCCGATGAGGTCCGCGGGATACTGGTTCTTCCAGATGGTGTAGCGCTTCAGGCCATACATCAACTCGGCGATGTCAATGCCGCGCGGGCAGCGCACGGTGCATTGATAGCACGAGGCGCAATACCAGAAGGCGCGGGTGGCCATCACCTTGTCTTTGAGGCCGGCGTCGATCATGTGGATGAGGCGCTGGGGCCGCACGTCCATGAAATCGCCGACGGGGCAGGTGCCGGAGCAAGTGCCGCATTGCATGCAGGCGCTGACGGGCGTGCCGCCCGCCTCCTGGAGCAAATTGGCAATCTCCTGTCCGAATGTAACTGTCGTTGACATGAGGTTCCTATTTCTTTTTCTTTTTGGACTCGGAGGACTTGATGAGCGAGCTGACTTTCTCGAGCAGCAGTTTCGGCTCGACGGGCTTCTCGACCAGTTCGTCCACATTCACAAAGTTTGGATGCACCGCGCCGCCGGGGAACAGGAACGCCATCTGTTCGCGGATGCTGGTGATGATCAAGACGGGCATTTCGCGGAGGTTCACGTCCTTGCCGAGCTTGCGTGCGATCATAATGCCCTCGGCGCCGCGGCCCATCATCACGTCGAGCAGCAGCAAGTCGTATTTGTTCTTTTCAAGGGCGGCCCAGCCGTCTTTCGGTGTGTAGGCGACATCCACCTTGTAATTGCCCTTTGTAAGAATGGATTTGATCCCGTCCACAAAATCGGGATCGTCGTCAATGATCAGCAACTGTTTTTGTTCGCTCATGGTATCTCCTTTTCAAGTTTTCGCCGGCAGGCGAATGGTAAATTTGCTCCCTTTGCCCGGCTCGCTTTCCGCCGCAATCGAACCGCCGTGGGCCTCGACAATGCGCCGGCTGATCGCCAGGCCCAATCCGCATCCGCTGTCCATCTGCGCCGCGCCTTTGCCGCGGTAAAAATCGCCAAAAACAAACGGCAGGTCCTCCGCAGAGATGCCCACGCCGGTGTCGGCCACCGTGATGACCACTTCGCCCGGCGCAGCTTCGGCCGTCAGCCGGACCGTCGTTTGCGGCTGCGAGTATTTAACCGCGTTGTTGAGGACATTGCCAATGACTTCCGCGAGGCTAACCGCGTCGCCCGACACTGTCGGCAGCGAGTCCCCGACGGTGCTGACGATTTCAATGTTCTTACGCGTCGCGTGCGGCAGGGTGTTCTCCACCGCGCGTGCGATCACAGAAGGCACAGCGACCGGCTGGAACTGCTCCTTGATCTTGTTCACGTCCACGGAGTAAACCCGAAGCCAGGTGTGAATCAACTTCAGCAAGTCGTCGAGCCGGCCTTTCATCCGCTCCAGACGCGTCTTTTGTTCCTCGGACAGCTTGTCGGCGAGGTCGGCGATGAGGCCGAAAAGATGTTGCTGCAGGGCGCTCAGCGGCGACTTGAGTTCGTGCGAGAGGATGGCGGCAAAATTTTCGCGCAGCATTTCCTTCTCGCGCCGCAACGCGATCGCCTCCTGCACGAGGCGGTGTTTTTCGAGGCCACGCTTGGCGATAAGGCGCAACTCGTCGGGCGTGAACGGCTTGGGCAGGAAATCGTAAGCGCCTCTCTTCATGGCGTCCACGGCCGAACTGACCGTGGCATAGCCGGTGATGACGATGGCGACCAGGTTCGGGTCCATCACGTGCAGCCGCTCCAACACCTCGAAGCCGGAGATACCCGGCATCTTCAAGTCCACGAAGATCAGGTCCGGCTGGAACTCGGGCACCAGGTCCAGCCCTGCCGTGCCGTTGCTGGCCGTGGTCACTTTGTAGCCGGCCGGCTCCAGCACGAGTTTGCAGGAGTCCAGCACGACTTCCTCGTCATCAATGACCAATATCTTTGTTTCTTGCATTGCCTAAGCTTTGTTCTGGTCCCGTGCCGGCAGACGGACCGTGAAGGTTGCGCCTTTGCCGGGTTCGCTTTCCACCGCGATGGTCCCTTCGTGTTCTTTGACGATACCAAAGCTGATGGCCAGGCCCAAGCCGGTTCCGTGACCGACTTCCTTGGTCGTGAAGAACGGATCGAAAATGCGCTCCTGGTTTTCCTCGCTGATGCCGTGGCCGGAATCGGCGAAGAGAATCTCGACAAACTCGCCGTCCGGCTCCAGCCGCGTCGTCAAATCCATCCGGCCGTTGCCGTCCATGGCTTCGGCGGCGTTGATGATGAGGTTCATAAACACCTGCTGGATGAGCGCCGGATCAACAATCACCAGTGGCAGGTTCCTCTGGAAATTCTTCTCGACCTTGATGTTGTGGAACAGCGACTGGTTTTCCACCAACGACACGCACTCCTGCAACACGAGGTTGAGATTGCAGGAACGCTTGTCGGGCTTCTTCGGGCGCGAAAAATCCAACAGCCCGCGCACGATGACACGGCAGCGATCCGCCTGCGTGGCGATCTTGCGCAAGAATTCCTTGGTGCTATCCCGGACATCGGCTCGTTCCAACAACAGGTGGGAGTAGGTCACGATGCCCGTCAGCGGGTTGTTCATCTCGTGGGCCACGCCCGCCGCCAACTGGCCGATGACGGCGAGCCGCTCGGACTGCATGATTTTCTTGCGGGCAAATTCCTTGAGCTTCTCGTCGCGCTTTTTCAACGACGAAGCCATGGAGTTGAAGGTGTCAGCCAGTTCGTGCAACTCGTCCTGGGAGGCAATCGCCACGCGCGCGTCGAGGTTGCCGCGCGCGACCTCGCGCGAGGCCAGGACCAGTTTGTGGACGGAAACCGAGATGTTTCTGGCGATGAAATAGAACAGGCACATCGAGGCCGCGCCGCCCGTGAGGGTAATCGCCACGAACGCCGCCGTCGCCTTCAACCGGGTATCGGTGTATTTCTCCTCGCGAACGCCCAAACTGAGCATGCCAATGATGCGGTCGTTGAGATCGCGAATCGGCTCGGAAGCAATCAGATACCAGGCGTTGACCGCATAAGCCCTGCCACCCCAGTGTCCGCCGCGGCCCACCACCTCCGCGTAAACGTCCTCAGCCGCACGGCTGCCGAGCGCGCGCGAGCCGTCGACGTTTTTGGCGTTGGTGGAAATGCGCAAATCATCCTGAAAAATCGTGGCCGCGCCGATGTCCTCGCCGTGATACTTCACGCCCTGAAAAACCGTCTGCTTGATCTTGTCCACGATTTCAAAATTGCGGTTCAGCAGCACGCCCCCATAGACCACGCCGACGAACCGGTTCTCCAAATCGAGGATCGGCGCCGCCGCTCTCATCATCAACCCCGAGGTCTCCTCGCGTTCAGCGCGGCGCCGGGCTTTCGGCGTGGGAACGATCTCAAACCGGGCGCGTTCCGCCAGAGCGGCCGATTCCTTGCTCAACTGGTCGGCCGTCACAACGCATGTGGCAGCCACCGGTTCGTGGCGTTGCAGGACGCGGCCAATCAGGATGTCCCCGCTCTGATCGTCGCCAAAGAGATTGGGATTGCTCGCGCGCAACATCACCGTGCCGAAAGCGTCCGCAATATCGAGCGTGTCAAGCCCCTCGCGCTCGCGAATCGTCACCAGTGTTTCCAGCAATTTCGACCGGTTGTGCTGGGCCATGCCATCGCGCACGAAGAAACGATCGGCGACGAATCGCACCTTGTCGCCGATCCGGTCCAGGTAATTGAGATAAATCTCGCGCGCCACGTTGAGGTCGGTGTGCACTTTCTCCTGGGCCTCATCCACCACCAGCCCGCCAATGATTTTGATGCCCACGACGCCGAACGTGATGCCGACGATCAGGCACACCAGCAGAAAGCCCGCGATCAGCTTGGTCGCGATGGTGACTCGCATCCGGCGCAAAGCCGCCAGTGAAAATCCCGCGACCTTCCCCCCGTCTTTCGATTCGCCCGTCTGGTTGCCCGTGCTCACGGCGCGCGCCATCCTTCCATCACCCCGGCAGGATTCACCGGGGCTGGTTCTTCATCGCGGCCCGTGGCAGTCCGGGCCAAAACGATTGTGGGTGTCGACGCCATTCGTGTGCACAGGGGTTCAGACTTGGGCCAGCACGCCCTCGATCTCAGCGAAGATTTCCTCGTCCTCGAAGAGGTTCTGTTTGATCGAGCCGCTGGGGCAACTCGCCACGCACGTGCCGCAGCCTTTGCAAAGCGCTTCGTTGATGACGGCTTTCTTTTTGGCCTCGTCAAACGAAATCGCGGTGTAGGGGCAGAGCGGAACGCACGACTTGCAGCCGCTGCACTCCTCCTCGATGATATACGCGGTGTTCGGCTCCTGCTCGACGTGGCCCTTGTCAATCAGCGCCATCGCCTCGGCGGCCGCCGCGCCGGCTTGCGCGACCGTGTCGGGAATGTCCTTCGGCGCCTGGCAGGCGCCAGCGATGAACACGCCGTCGGTGAAGGTGCTCACCGGCGCGAGCTTCGGGTGGCGCTCCAGGAAGAAGCCTTCCGAGCCGCAGCTCATGTTGAACATGCGGCGCACGTCCTGCGCGTCGGCTTGCGGTTCCAGACCCACTGACAACACCACCATGTCCACAGGCAGTTTGCGCACGCGGCCCAGCAGCGTGTCCTCGGCCTGCACGATCAGCTTGCCGGTGTTGCCCGCCTCCGGATACACGTCGGCGATCTTGCCGCGGACGAAATGCACGCCCTCGGTCGCCACGCTCTGGTAGAACTCCTCGAACGCCTTGCCCGGCGTCCGCATATCAATGTAGAAGTTGTAAATCTCCGCGTCGGTGTGCTCCTTGAGCAGGTGCGCGAGCTTCAGCGAATACATGCAGCAAACGCGCGAACAGTGACGGTTGGTGTTCTCGTCGCGGCTGCCGATGCAATGCGCAATGGCGATGGTTTTCGGTGTCTTGCCGTCGCGCAGGATGACCTCGCCACCGGTCGGGCCGCTGGCGTTGACGAGCCGCTCGACTTCCAACGACGTATAGACGTTCGGATACTTGCCGTAGCCGAAGTAAGGCACGCGCTTGGCGTCGAAGGTCTTGAAGCCGGTCGCCACGATGACCGTGCCGACCTGGATCGTCTCGACCTTGTCGGTCTGCTTGAAATCAATCGCCTGTTTGTCGCCGCACGCCTCGACGCAGGTCTTCTTGCACTTGTCGCCGACCACCGGCGAGCCGTCGGGGTTCTTGGCGCCGCGCTTGAAGTTCAGACAGACCTCCGGGTCAATCAGCACCACCTGCGGGGTGGCTTGGGCGAAGGGAATGTAAACCGGCCGGCG
>Ga0114951_10000661_pt1 | contig 46343 bp, 35 predicted proteins | sample AM7aDNAmetaG_FD_88677 | JGI IMG/M metagenome (GOLD analysis project Ga0114951, IMG submission 88677) | Freshwater microbial communities from Finland to study Microbial Dark Matter (Phase II) - AM7a DNA metaG | ecosystem: Environmental > Aquatic > Freshwater > Lake | place: Finland: Lake Alinen...
ACCACATGTGCTCCACCGGCGATGCCGGAAGCCATGGCGATCCAGCCGGCGTCGCGCCCCATCACTTCAACGACGACGACGCGGTTGTGCGAGTCGGCGGTGGTGTGGATGCGATCAATGGCCTCAGTTGCGATCATCACGGCTGTGTCATAACCGAAAGTGGCGTCGGTGCCGCTGATGTCGTTGTCGATAGTCTTGGGAACGCCGACCGAGGGCACGCCATTTTCACTCAGGAAGAGAGTGACGGACTGGGTGTCGTCGCCGCCGAGGGCGATAAGGGCATCAATGTTGTTGAGTTTGAGGACTTCTTGAACCTTCTCGATGCCACCAGGGATCTTTTTCACATTGGTGCGCGAGGAGTGGAGAATGGTGCCGCCCTTCAACTGGATGCCGTCAATGTTCTCCAGGGTAAGGGGGATGAAGTTGTTGTCGAGTACGCCGCGCCAGCCGTTCAGGAAGCCGATGAACTCGTCACCGTAGTGGTTGATGCCTTTTTTGACAGCCGCGTAGATGACGGCATTCAATCCGGGGCAATCGCCGCCACCGGTCAACAAAGCAACTCGCATCGTAAAATCTCCTCGTAGAATTGGCGCGACGCTGTGGCCGGGCCGGAAACTGTGCTTGAAAACCGCGCCCAGGACAGAGAAATTGCCGGTCTCGACGCCTTATCCAGTGTACTCCGTCGCTGTAAAGGAAAATCGTGACCGGGCTCACGCATCCGGAGGATTTTACGCCTGTGCATTTCCCTGTTGGGAAGATCGGGCGGCAGTGGTTCAATAAGATATATGCCCGGTATTGGAGCGCTGCTTTTACTGGCCTTTGCCAGCCTGGTCGTGATAGTTCTGCTGGTGTTGCTGCAGTTGACCCGGCTTGGGTTCCTGATCCGCTCCACCATCCCGGACCGGCCGCGGCGGCGCATGTTCATCGCGTCGGTTTCGTTCTTGATTACATTTATTGGGGTTCGGGTCCTTGTCCATCGCATCGTGAACCATCAGGGCCACTTCCAGTGGGTGGTGGTGCGGGGAATGCATATTCACCACCTGGTATGGGGAATCATGATCCTGCTGCTGGTGGGCTACGGGTGGCTGATGGATCTGGGGCGGTCGCACTCGCCCTTGTCGATTTTCTTCAGCCGGCTAATGTCGGTGAGTTACGGGGCGGGTGCGGCGCTGACGCTGGACGAGTTTGCACTTTGGCTGAATCTGGAACCGGATGCCTACTGGTCAAGTTCCGGCCGGTTGAGCATCGACGCCATCATTCTATTTGGAAGCCTGCTGGCAGTGGGCGCCTGGGGGGCGCCCTTCTTCCAGGGACTCGAGCGAATGTGGAGCCGGGGCGTTCTGTTCGGCAAGGGGCTCGGCCGGTTCAGTTCGCCTATGCGCCACGTGAGGTTGCTTCGTCCTCGTAAAGTCCGGCGATTACCGCCGCGTATTGCGCCGTAAGAACACGGCGCTTGAGCTTCATCGAGGGGGTTAGCTCACCGGATTCCTGCGTCCATTCATCGGCAACCACGCGAAATCGCTTGAGAGCTTCAAAGTTGGCCAGCGAGCCGTTGACCTCGCGGACGATTTCGCCGTAGAGCGCGATAACGCGAGGATCTGCGACAAGTTCGGCGCGGGAACTCACCTGGATGCCGTGTTGGCGGGCCCACTCCTCAAGTGCTGCGAAATTGGGCGAGAGCAGGGCGGAGATGAACTTGTGCTTATCGCCGACCAGCGCGGCCTGGGCCACAAGCGCGTTGTTCTTGAGCTTGTTCTCGATCGGCTGAGGAGCCACCATCTTGCCGCCGGAGGTCTTGAGGAGTTCCTTTTTGCGGTCGGTGATGAAAAGGAAGCCGTCTGCGTCGATGTGGCCGATGTCGCCGGTGCGGAAGAAGCCCCCTGCGTCAAAGCACTCGGCATTGGCATCTGGCTTGTGCCAGTAGCCTTTGAAAACTGAAGGGCCACGAACGAGCAGCTCTCCGTCTTCGGCGATCTTGAGTTCAAGATTGTTCAAGGGCATGCCAGCCGCACCCATGCGGTGGCTGATGGGTGTGTTGAGAGCAATCACAGGAGAGGTCTCGGTAAGGCCGTATCCCTCCCATAGGGCGATGCCGGCTGCGGCAAACCACTTGGCCGTGTCGAGACCGAGAGGCGCTCCGCCGCAGACAAAGACAAGGACCCGGCCGCCGAAGGCTTCACGAACCTTGGAATAAACCAGCTTGGATGCCAGCTTCCACATTAACGAGGAAGGTCTGCGGCCGTCGTAGACGGTGTCGCGATGGGCTGTGCCGAGGCCGATCGCCCAGGCGAGCAAACGCTTCTTTACCGGCGAGAGGGCGGCGCGGCGTTCGACTTCCTGGCGAATCTTCTCAAATACACGGGGCACTCCAACAAAGACCGTGGGCCTGATCTCGCGCATGGCTTGGGGTAGCTTGTCGAATTGGGAGCAGTAAGCAACCTGGGAGCCAGAGTAGTACATAACGTAGTCCAGGGCGCGGGCCGTGATGTGTGAGAGGGGCAGGAAAGAGATGCAGGCATCGGTGACGCCAAAAGGGAAATCGGCGACTGCGCAAACCTGATTGTGGGCTATGTTGCCGTGGGTAAGGGCCACTCCCTTGGGCTCTCCTGTGGTGCCTGAGGTGTAAATGAGAGTGGCAAGATCCTTGGGCTCTACGGAACGGACCAGTGCGTCGAAGATCGGATCGTGCTCCGAACCGCGCGCATCGGCGCCAACCATCAAAGAACTGAAGGCAACCGCCCCATCGGGCGCGGGCGAATCCATGATGACGATCCGATCGAGCTGGGTAAGACCACGGACCGAGTTGAGCTTGTCAAACTGCTGCCGGGTGGACACGACCGCAATGCGGCAGCCTGCATCCGCCACCATGGCCGCCACCTGCTCTCCGGTGAGGGTGGGGTAGATAGGTACATCGGCGGCGCCGATGGCGAGCGCGGCGAAGTCCGTTATCGCCCACTCCCAGCGGTTTTCGCTAATTAGAGCAATGCGATCGCCCTTCTTCGCGCCCCAAGACAGAAAGGCCTCAGCCAGCGCACGGACGCGCTGGTAGATCTGGTCGGAGGAAATGGGTTGCCATTGACCAAACTCGTCCTGCCAGAGCACGGCACGAGGGTTGGCTGCCGCGGCTACGCGGCTGAAGAGGTCATTGATGGTGGAAATTGGAGCGATCATTGTCATTTTGATTATCAGGGGGCGAGCACAATTTTAACGCGCGACCAGACGAGAGTGTACCAGCGCAGGGGCTAATTGGGCTTGGAAGACGGCGAAGACCCGCTCCTTGAAAGGGAACTTGCAGCAGGCTGGCCAGCCATGGCGCCGCGAAATCTACTCTCCAGTTCCCCGTTCCCCGCTTCACATTGCCCACGCCAGCCTGTCCAGAATTCGGAAACGGATCGAAATGAGCGTGATGAAGAGCACACGCTGGGAAATCGAGTTTTCCACTGTTAATATCGATGCGTTTTGCATACTTATGCGCCTATGACGTATATTTATACGAGCGCGGTTTCCGCTTGCGGACCGCGCCTTCACTTTTTTACCCGGGAAACAAGGAAGCGGAAATGAAACACCTGCGCCTGGATGCGATTCGCGAATTGCTAAACGAGTCTCTGGTGGCCAACCAGGACGAGTTGCGGCAGAAACTCCGGCTCCGCGGCATCGAGGTTACACAGGCCACCCTCTCCCGGGACATTCACGAATTGCGACTCTCCAAAGGCCCGGGCGGTTATTCGCTTCCTAGCGGACACAGGGGAAATGGAACAACAGCTACGGTTGAAGACGACAGTCCTCCATCTGTTGCCGAAATGATCGAGAGCTTCGGCATGCGCGTGCGGCAAGCCATGAACCAGGTGGTTGTGGGAACGGTGATGGGCGGTGCCCAGCCGCTGGCCGCTGCACTGGACTACGAGGAATGGCCGGAGATTGTGGGCACGGTAGCCGGCGATGATACGGTGCTGGTGATCTGTCCCGACCCGCGCCGTGCAGGCGAAGTGGAATCCCGGTTGAGGACGATGTTGGAATCATGACAAATACAGTGCAGACGGCAGTGGTGGGTGTTACTGGATACGCGGGCGCCGAGTTGGCGCGGCTCTTGCTCCGGCATCCCCGTTTGAAGGGCAAGGCGCCTGTCTTTGCCGGGCGCGTGGACCCAAAGGATATGGGGCGGGGCGGGGTCCCGTTAGCCGAGATTCATCCCGAACTGGTTGACAGCAAAGGCAGCGGCCAATTGATTCAGCAGCCGTTCTCATGGGAATTGCTCGATGATCTGGGCGTTGAAGTTTTATTCCTGGCCACGCCGCACCAGCAGTCACGCGAATGGGTACCGGAGGCGCTGAAGCGCGGTCTGCGGGTGATTGACCTGAGCGGGGCGTGGCGGCTGACCGAAGCGGCCAACCGCGCCGTGTATGCATTTGAGGACGACGACGCCGAACTGGCCGAAGCCACGCAGATGCAAGCTGTCTACGGAATGCCGGAGTTGCATCGCAAGCAGATTGCGCAGGCGAAGCTGGTCGCGAACCCCGGCTGCTATGCGACCTCGGTCATTCTGCCGCTGAAGCCTCTTGTAGCCGCGGGGCTGGTCGATTTGCAACGTGGAATTGTGGCCGACGCAAAAAGCGGTGTCAGCGGAGCGGGCAAAGCGCCCACCGCCAAGACGCACTACATGTATGCAGCCGACAATCTATCGGCGTATGGCGTATTTTCGCATCGCCATACAGGCGAGTTGCTCGAACAAATCGGCGTAGATAGTGGCGAAATTGTATTCACACCGCATCTGCTGCCGATTCCGCGGGGGATTCTTTCCACCATCTACGTGCACTTCAAGGAGCCGCAGACACGAGTCAGCGTGTCACGCGTCTATCGCGAATTCTTCACTGGAAGCCCCATGGTGCGACTGTACGACCATTCGCTGCCGCAGATTCAGTATTCAGTGAAGACCAGTTATGCGGACATCGGCTTCCAGCTCGACTCAGATGGGCGGCGCGCGGTCATCGTTAGCTGCCTTGATAACTTATTGAAGGGCGCGTCCTCGCAGGCCTTGCAAAACTTCAACGTGATGCAGGGCTGGCCGGAATCGGAAGGTCTCGAATGATAATCGCCGCGGAGGATCGCGCATGAAGTACGTCGTGAAATTGGGTGGAGCCGGCCTGGAGAATCCTTCGCTGCTTGAGGGCTGCGTGCGCGCCATCGCTGACCTGGTGCGCGACGGCAACCAGGTGGCCGTTGTGCATGGAGGCGGCGTGCAATTGACACGCATGCTAAAAGCGCTGGGCAAGCAGAGCGAATTCATCAACGGCCTCCGCGTCACCGACGCCGAGACGCGCGATGTTGCGCTGATGGTCCTGGCGGGCAAGGTAAATAAGGGCCTGGTGGCCGCATTGGGCGCACTGGGACAGCCGGCGATTGGAATGTCGGGCGGAGACGGGTTGCTGTTTCGCGCGCGTAAGAAACGGACTGCGCCGGACCTTGGATTTGTGGGTGAGATCGCTGCCAGCGATCCGCGCTGGCTTGAAGCCATCTGGCAATTGAACGGCGTGCCGGTGCTTTCATCCATGGCGCTGGGATTTGACGGCGAGTACTACAACATCAATGCAGACGAAATGGCCGCGGCATGCGCCATTGCCTGCGGCGCCGATGCCCTTGTGTTTCTTACCGATGTGCCGGGAGTGAAAGATGCAACCGGCGCGGTGCTCCGATGGCTGAGCATCGATCAAATTGCCGAGATGGCGAAGAACGCCGTGATCACCGGCGGCATGTTGCCCAAGCTGGGCGCCTGCCGCGAGGCTCTTTTAAACGGCGTGAAACGCGTAAGGATTTTGCCCGCAGAGGCTGCCGGTTCCCTTCCCGACCTGTGCAGTTCCCGCGTAGCCCACGGCACCGAAGTGATGGTGGCCTGAGGAGATTAAGGTGACAAAACTGGATCAGATACGGGCCGCCGAGTCGCGGCTTCTGCTTTCAACCTATGACCGGAACCCCTTGCTTTTTGTGGGTGGCGAAGGCGTGCACATCATCGACGAACAAGGCGATCGCTACCTTGACCTGCTGAGCGGAATCGGCGTCAATGCGCTGGGCTACAACCACCCCGTGATTGTGGAAGCGATTGCACGCCAAAGCAAAGCCCTGATTCACACATCGAATCTCTACTTCCACGAGGGTGGGGCGGAACTGGCGCTGCTGCTGACCGAGCGCACAGGATTGGACCGCTGCTTCTTCGCCAACACCGGCACCGAAGCTTGGGAGGGCGCAATGAAGTTGGCGCGTGCTCATGCCGGCGTGCTGCGCAGCGAAGGCGTCAACATCGGCACCAAGTTTCTGGCCTTGGAGCAGAGCTTCCACGGCCGCACATTCGGCTCGATGGCCACAACCTACAAGGACAAGTATCGCGAGCCATTTGCGCCGGTAGTTCCGGGCGTGGAGTTCGTGCGCTTCAACGATGTGGCAGATCTGCGCGCCAAGTTTTCCAACGAAGTCTGCGCAATCCTGGTGGAATCAATTCAGGGCGAAGGCGGCGTGCGTCCTATGACGCAGGAGTTCCTGGCCGAGGCGCGCGCACTGGCCAGCTCAACTGGCGCCTTGTTGATCGCGGATGAGATTCAATGCGGAATGGGCCGCACCGGCAAGTGGTGCGCGTATCAGCATTACGGCATTCAGCCGGATGTGACCACCCTCGCGAAGCCTTTGGCGGGCGGCATTCCCATGGGCGCCGTGCTGTGCACTGAAGAGGTGGCGCGGTCGTTCCATCCCGGCATGCACGGAACCACGTTCGGTGGAGGACCTCTGGCTTGCGCGGTTGCCATTGCCGTGATCGGCGAGATTGAAAAGACAGGACTCCTGGCGCATGCAACGGAAGTGGGCGACTACTTCCAGGAGCAGTTGCGCGGGCTCGCCAAGCGGCACGAAGCGATTGTGGATGTAAGAGGCAAGGGCCTCATGGTTGCGGCGGAACTCGATTCGGCTGAACTTGCCAAGCTCGCCGTCGCCGAGATGCTCAAGAGGCGCATCCTGATCAACTGCACCAGCGAAACAGTGCTGCGTTTCCTGCCGCCCTACATTCTTGAGCGCTCGCATGTGGACACAACCATTGCCGCGCTGGACGAAATTTTTACCGAATATGCGGCAGCGCAGGGCGCAGCCGCAACCGCAGGAGGACACACTCGTGGCTAGCAGAACAACAATGGAACCCCGGGAGTTGCAAATTCCCGTGCAGAAGGACCCCGATATTCTTGCCGCCGCAGCGCGGCTTGCAGGCGAGGATTTATGCTCGATCGCCGATCTCTCCAGCGCCGAAGTTCGCGCGATCCTCAAGCTCGGTCACGACGTGAAGCGGAACCCGCGTGACTACCGCCATGCGCTCGATGCGAAACAGATGGTGCTGATGTTTGAGAAGGCCAGCCTGCGCACGCGGTTGAGCTTCGAAACCGGCATCAACACGCTGGGCGGCAACGCCATCTTTTTGGACCAGACCAATTCGCCTCTCGGCGAGCGCGAGTCCATTGCCGATGTGGCGCGCAATGTGGAGCGCTGGGTGGACGTAATTGTCCTGCGCACCTACGCACACGACACCATTACCGAGATGGCTGCAAATTCTCGCGTGCCGGTGATTAACGCTCTTTCAGACTTTGAGCACCCATGCCAGGCACTGGCCGACTTCATGACGCTCGAAGAGCATTTCGGTTCATTGAACGGCATCAACTTTACCTATGTCGGCGACGGCAACAACGTATGCCACTCGCTGATGCTGACCGGTGCGCAATTGGGCGCAAACGTCACCATCGCCACACCCCGCGGCTACTCGCCCGATATCGAGATTGTGACGCTGGCGCGGGATATTGCGCAGGCCAACGGCTGCGAGCTGCGCCTGTTGCAGGATCCTGCCGCCGCCGCCGAGGGCGCGGACGCCATCTACACCGATGTTTGCGTGAGCATGGGGATGGAGCACGAGTCGACCAAGCGCGCGCCTATCTTCAGGCCGTTCCAGGTCAACGAGACTCTGATGCAGAAAGCCCAGCCCAACGCGGTGTTTATGCATTGCCTGCCCGCTCGTCGCAACGCTGAGGTTACGGATGCCGTGCTGGACGGGCCGCAGTCGATAGTCTTCGACCAGGCTGAAAACCGGATGCATGCGCAGAAGGCGTTGCTGCTGTTGTTGTTGGGCGGGCTGGCGAATGTGGAGAAGTTTCAGTAGGCAGGGACTAAAGGACTAGGGACTGAGGGACTAGGGACTAGTCGTGCAGCAATGCGTTTGACATTCCCAGTTGATAGGAAGGGTACTCCCAATGCAAGCTCAGTGGTACGGAGATAAACGCGATTTAGTGAAATGGGGAACTTTGCTTGAACTGGCGCGCAAATACCAGGTCGCGCAAATTCTTCAGGTCTTGTACCACCGTTCAAACATTTGGAATCCGATTGAAATCGACAGAGACTCCGTGCCCATTCCAGACGAAGTAATACAACATTTTCGAGACCCTAAATCAATCTGCAACTTGAATTCGTCTGTACCGGTGCAAGTATTGGGCGAAACATTTTCTGATCGAGAACGATATCAGCTATATGTCGCTGGGGAGATTCAGGCCAGAAAAAGAATTAAGAAAATTGTATTTCTTGATCCCGACACTGGACTAGAACCCCGGAATGGACGTCCGAACCGGAAGCACGTTCTCGAAGGCGAACTTGAAATGATCTGGAACTCATTGTCGGATGGAGATGTTCTGGTGTTTTATCAGCACCAGCCCCGCATTCCAGATTGGATCAACACAAAAAAGCGTCAATTTGCGGAGGTTATTCGGGTTCCCGATGCAAAACGTGCTTATGCCCCGTTGACCGCCCCGGATGTTGTCTTCTTTTTTGCGCAAAAGGCAGCTAAAAAATGAACCAATGAGAGAGTGGGGTGGTTTTTAGTCCCTAGTCCCTTAGTTCCTAGTCCCTTTTCAACGAACACCAAGAGTTTCCGAGGTTCCAAAAGCATGTCTGCAATTCTCGAATCCCTGCCCGTCGGCCAGAAAGTCGGCATTGCTTTCTCCGGCGGGCTCGACACCTCTGCCGCCCTGCACTGGATGAAGCAGAAGGGCGCCATTCCCTACGCCTACACGGCGAACCTTGGCCAGCCCGACGAAACCGACTACGACGCCATCCCGCGCGCGGCCCTCGAATACGGCGCTGAAAAGGCCCGACTCATCGACTGCCGCAGCCAGCTTGTTCGCGAAGGCATAGCAGCGCTTCAGGCCGGCGCCTTCCACATCAGCACTGCAGGCGTTCCCTACTTCAACACCACTCCGATAGGCCGCGCCGTCACCGGCACCATGCTCGTCGCCGCAATGAAGGAGGACGACGTCTACATCTGGGGCGACGGCTCCACTTTCAAGGGCAATGATATCGAGCGCTTCTACCGCTACGGCCTGCTCGTCAATCCCAGCCTCAAGATTTACAAGCCCTGGCTCGACGCCGCCTTCATTGACGAACTCGGCGGCAGGGCCGAGATGTCCGCCTTCATGCAGCGGTCAGGTTTTGCATATAAGATGTCCGCCGAGAAGGCCTACTCCACTGACTCCAACCTGCTGGGCGCAACTCACGAAGCAAAGGACCTGGAGCATCTTTCCACTTCCATCAAAATAGTTGTCCCCATCATGGGTGCAGCCTCGTGGCGCGACGATGTTGAGATCCAGCGCGAACAGGTCGCCGTCCGCTTTGAAGAGGGCTTTCCCGTCGCCCTCAACGGCCACCAATTCAGCGACCCCGTCGAGCTTCTTCTCGAGGCCAATCGCATCGGTGGTCGTCATGGCTTGGGCATGTCCGATCAAATTGAAAATCGTATTATTGAAGCCAAGTCCCGCGGCATTTATGAGGCGCCGGGCCTCGCCTTGCTCTTCATCGCCTACGAGCGCCTCATCACAGGTATTCACAACGAGGACACCATCGAGCAGTACCGCGACAATGGCCGCAAACTAGGCCGCCTGCTCTATCAGGGTCGCTGGTTCGACTCGCAATCCATCATGCTCCGGGAATCCGCCCAGCGCTGGGTCGCCAAACCCATCACCGGCGAAGTCACCCTTGAGCTGCGCCGCGGCAACGACTACTCCATCCTCAACACCGAGTCGCCCAACCTCACCTTTCATCCCGAGCGCCTCAGCATGGAGAAGACCGAATCGACCTTCTCCCCGCGCGACCGCATCGGCCAACTTACCATGCGCAATCTCGACATAGCCGACACCCGCGACAAGCTGCTTACTTACGCCGCAACCGGCCTCCTCACCCTCAGCACCGGCAACGAGATGCCCTTGTTGAGCAGCGCACCAGAAAAGAAATAGAGACAAGGAGTAGCGTGTCGAACCAGCAACAACCCGTGAAGATGTGGTCCGGTCGCTTTCGCGAGCCGTTGGACGCCGAGTTCGAAGCGTGGCAGCGGTCGATTGTCTTTGACTGGCAGCTCCTGAATCAGGAGATTGCAGCCAGCAAAGCTCATGCATCGGCGCTCGCGGCTGCTGGCATAGTGAATGCGGTGGAGTTGGCGCAACTGCGCGCAGCCTTGGATGCAATTGCCGCTGCGCACGCCTCCGACGCGGGCAAAGCCGAAGTGCGCGATCATCCATCGGCTGAGGACATTCATCACTTTGTTGAGATGAAACTCGTGGAACGAATCGGATTGCTGGGACTGAAGCTGCACACCGGGCGCAGCCGCAACGAACAGATCGCCACCGACCTGCGCCTCTATGTGCGGACTCAGATCGAATTGGTCGTGGAAGGGCTGGCCGCATGGGCGGCCGCTCTTGTAGAGCAGGCGCACGCAGCTCATGATGCCGTGATGCCTAGCTACACACACTTGCAGCGTGCAGAGCCTGTACTTGTGGCCCATTGGCTGCTGGCTTATGTTGAGATGGTGCTGCGCGACGCGGCGCGGTTGCGCGATTGCGCGGCACGTCTGAACTACTGCCCGCTGGGCTCTGGTGCAGTGGCAGGCGCAACCCTGGCGCTGGACCGGACCATCGCCGCGCAGGAGTTGGGGTTCACGGCGCCTACCGCGAATTCGATGGACGCTACCAGCGATCGCGACTTCGTTCTTGAGTACTTGCAGACGTTGACGTTTGTGGGTTTGCATTTGAGCCGGTTTGCCGAAGAGATCACCTTATTTGCCACGGCGGAGTATGGGTTTGTGATACTGCCCGAGGCTTTTTCTACAGGCTCAAGCGCAATGCCGCAGAAGAAGAATCCTGACTTGACGGAGTTGATTCGGGCCAAGGTGGGCCGCATTCACGGAGCCGCGCAGGCCGTCACGCTGCAACTGAAGGGTTTGCCTTTGTCCTACAATAAGGACATGCAGGAGACTCAGGAGCCGGCTTTTGCAGTGGGCTTTGTGCCGCAGATGCTTACGCTGGTGGCGCGGTTCACGGCTGCGCTTACCTTCAATCGCGAACGGATGAACGAGGCGGCGCAGTCAGGCTATCTGAATGCGATGGCCGCGGCCACGTACCTGGTACATAAGGGAGTTCCCTTCCGCACCGCACATGAAAAGATCGGCAATGCCGTTCGGTTCGCGCTGGAAAAGGGCGTGGAACTGGGCGATCTGAGCCTGGAAGAATTGCGCGCGTTCGGGCCTGAGTTTGCAGAGGACTTCTTCTCTGCCGTGACTCTGACAGCGACGCTGGACTGCCACGACGTGACGGGAGGAACGGCGCGTCGAAGGGTACGCAATGCGCTCGACATCGCAACCGACCGCATTGCATCGCTGACGGCATTCCGCGCCTGGGAGGCTGCACATGCTGGTTCGTAAAGCTCGACTCCAGGATGCCTCCAACGTTTACGACTTGGTGAATTCGCTCTCAGGCGACGGCACGTTGCTGAAGCGCGCATTTTCTGAGATCTGCGAGAACATTCGCGACTTTACCCTTGCCGAATCCGATGGCGGTGTCTTCCTCGGCTGCGGCGCGCTGCATCTCTATGGGCCGCATCTGGCTGAGGTGCGCTCAATCGTGGTAAAGCCTGAGGCAAAGGGTCAGAGAGCTGGTGGAAGAATCCTGGCCGGGCTTATCGAAGAGGCCGAAGAGCACGGCATTCAGTCCGTTTGCCTCTTCACCCGCATTCCGGATTTCTTCTTCAAATACGGATTCCGCACGGTAGAAGACAAGTCCGAGTTGCCTGACAAGGTCTTCAAAGACTGCCAGAATTGCCCGCGCCTGCACCGCTGCGATGAAGTAGCAATGGTGCGTGGACGGATTCCGCGAATTTCGATTCTCGGAGCCCGCCATGAAGCGCAGGAACTCGTAAAGATTTCCGGTTAGATACATCTGAAAGCGAAGAGGCTATCTTGCATGGCAGTTTTGCTGCTATGCAAGATAGCCTCTTCTATTTATTCGGTACCACCAATCAGCCGTTTAAAATCCCTACTGGCAAAGGACAACTTGTTGTCAGGCCTCCCCGTTGACCTCGACTGCCGGGAGAATGTCGTCCTCGCGCGCCATCCAGACATAAAGAGTTGGCATCAGAAAAACACCGATAATCAGGTTGGCGATCAAGCCGCCCACGATGACGATGGCGAACGGACGCTGCGAGTCAGAGCCGATGGCGTGTGAAAGCGCTGCAGGCAATAGACCCAACGTCGCGACAAGCATCGTCATCATGATGGGACGAAGACGCTGGACTGAACCCTCGACTGCGGCATCAATCACCTGCTCCTTGCTGAAGCTCTCCGATCCCCTACGCCGAGAGCGCAACTGGTTAATGAACTCGATGAGGATTACTCCGGTCTCTACCGAGACCCCAAAGAGCGCCAGGAATCCCACCGCAGACGAGACTGAGAAGTTCGTACGAGTGAGGAACAGCGCCAGCGGACCGCCGACGGAGGCCATGATCACCGACGCCAGCACCAGCGCGGACCATTTGTAGGAACGAAACATGGTGTAGAGAATCAGGAAGATGGCGAGAACCGTGATAGGAATAACCAGTGCCATTCGCTTATCTGCCCGCTTCTGGCTGGCGTATTCTCCGGCCCACTCAAGATGGTAACCCGCAGGCAAGCTGACACTGTGCTCAACTTTGCTGATCGCCTCCTCCACAGTTGAGCCCAGGTCGCGGCCGCGGACTGAGTACTTGATCGCAATGTATCGCTGGCCTCCCTCGCGATTGATCTGCTCTGCGCCGTCGTCGGTGGAAACCTTTGTCAATTGCGCAAGAGATACACGCTCGCCAGAAGGCGCCACCAGGCGCACGGCCTCGATCGCCTCCCGCGTGTCGCGATGCTGCTGCTGATAGCGAAGCGTCACGTCGTAGCGCGCCTCACCCTGCTGCACCTGGGTTATTGTGTTTAAGCCGATTGCTGTCTGAATCGCATCCTGAATATCCGCGACATTGATGCCCCATCGCGCCGCAGCCTCGCGGTCCACCGTGAAATTCAGGTTTGGCTGCCCAACGATTCGGAAGATACCCAAATCTTCGATGCCGGGGATGGATGCCATTTGCGCCTGAATTATCTCCGCCGTGTGCTCCAGAGTACGGAGATTGTCGCCATAGAGCTTCACGGCAAGTTCGCCTTTGACGCCTGAGACGGCCTCTTCCATGTTGTCGGAGATAGGCTGGGAGTAGTTCCAGATGACGCCTGGAAACTGTTCCAGTTGCTTGTCGATAGCGGCAATCAACGCCTCTTTGTCCTGGTGAAAGACGGGACGCCACTGTTCCTTTCTTTTCAAATCGACAAAGTACTCAGTATTGAAGAAGCCCGCTGTATCCGTGCCGCCGTCGGGACGCCCAGTTTGGCTGATGACCTGCGTGACCTCTGGAAAAGAAGCCATCACCAGGCGTGCCTTGTTTGTGAATTCAATACTGGCCGTAGGTCCTTCGCTGGGTGGCAATGTGCCGCGCACCCAGATGGAACCTTCGTCGAGATGAGGCAGAAATTCCGAGCCTATCGGCCCGCCGAAAGTCAGGTAGATGGCTATCGCAAATAATGCAAAAGAGATACCCAACGTAAGTTTGCGATGGAGAATAGCCGAACGAACTGCGGTGCGGTAGTGGCCTGTGAGCCAGTACATCATCGGGTTTTGCCACTCTTTGGCACCATTTCTAAAGACGATGCCTCCCAGGACCGGCGCCACAAGAATTGCAAAAACCAGTGCACCAATCAGTGCGAAGGTAACAGTCCAGGCCATTGGCTTGAAGAGTCGGCCCTCGACTGCCTGAAGCGTAAAAATGGGCAGATAGGACGCGATGATGATGCCGCGTGCAAAGAAGACCGGCCGCTGTACTTCATGTGACGCATCGCGAATCTTCTGCGCCACGGTGCGCGGATCATCCTTTAGCGAGAGATGGCGGACCATGTTCTCGATCATCTCCACCGAACCGTCGACGACCATGCCGAAATCCAGCGCGCCCAGTGAAAGCAGGTTGGCGGGAATATGGTTCAGGTCAAGGCAAATGGCGGCGAACAGTAGCGCGAATGGAATCGTAAGCGCGACGACAATAGCGCCGCGCACATTGCCAAGAAACAGGAAGAGAACGATCGAGACAAGCAGCACGCCTTCAGTCAAGTTGCGCTCGACCGTTTCAACCGTATATTTAACCAGGTCGGAACGATCCAAAAACGGAACGATCTTGACTCCCCTGGGCAGAATACCCTTGTTAAGTTTCCCGACCTCTTCGTGAATGCTTTGAAGAACAGGATCGGAATCGCTGCCCTTCTGCAATAGAGCAATGCCTTCAACAGTGTCGGGATTATCGACGATAACGCCATCGAGACGATGAGTCGCGCGGCCTATCTGGCACAGGCGAATCTTGGGGCCCTGCGCGACGGTAGCGATATCTTTGATGCGAATCGCCGCGCCATTCGCGGTCTTGACCGCAGTGTTCTCGATGTCCTGCACGCTCGTGTAGAGTCCAAGAGACTGCACATTGATCTGCTGTGCACCCTGCTCAATGAAACTGCCGCCGCCGTTGGTGTTGTTGTTGGCAAGCTGCTGCTCCACCTGGCCAATCGAAAGGCCATAAGAAACTAACTTACCGGGATCCAGCTTGATCTGATATTCCTTGATCGGCCCGCCGAAGCTTGATACATCCACTACACCAGGAATCCCCTTGAAAGACTTCTCCAGTGTCCAGTCTTCGAGCGATTTCTTTTCCATCACATCGTAGGTTGGATTGGTGCTTTCAAGTGTGTACCAGTAAATCTGGCCGACGGGGCTCCAATCAGTACCCATCTGCGGAACCAGTCCCGCGGGTAGATTCACCTGAGCGAGCCGCTCCAGCACGTGTTCGCGATTGATATCGCTTGTGGAGTCGTCGTCGAAGATGAGCATGAGACTGGATAGACCAGCGAGCGTAGTAGAGCGCAAATGAGTAAGGTGCGGAATGCCCGCCATCTGAATCTCAACCGGCACCGTAACTTGGCGTTCGATCTCTTCTGCGCTGCGGCCTGGCCACTGCGTGATGATCTGCACGTAGTTGTTGGCGACATCGGGATAGGCCTCGATGGGCAGGCTGCGAAACGAGACGACGCCCCAACCAGTGAGCACCAAGACGGCGCCAAGTACCAGCCAGCGATTTCCAAGTGCGAAATTGACGAGCGCGCGCAGCATCTATTGGTTCCCCGCAGTCTCAAGAAGCAGTGCGTTAGCGACCACTAGCTGGCCCGGCGTTAAGCCGAAGTGAATCTCCTGCCGGCTGCCGTTGAGCATTTGGCCGGCATGTACTTCGGTGCGCTTGAACTGGTTGCCGCCAGCCGGCAGGAAGACCCAGTCGCGATCATGCAAATGAAGAACCGCATCGGCTGGAACCACTGCGTGCGTAGTCTTGGTGCGGCTTTCAAACGTTGCCGTTCCGAACATTCCCAGCTTCAAGAAACCTGGATTCGCAACCTCGATGCGCACCTTGGCCGTTCGCAGCGAGGGATCTAGAATCGGGCCTATATCACTAATCCGTCCTTTCAGCGGGCGATCGGGCATGGCATTGATCGTGATCTTCGCTTCCTGGCCGAGTTGCAACTTGGGAATGTCGTTCTCGTAAACGTCGCAGACGATCCAGACACGTGATAGATCGGCGATGGTAAAGGCTGTGGCCGACCCGGAAAGCCCAATGCCCGCGGCAGCCGCATTGGTTACATTCTGCGCAACGATGACGCCAGAAATGGGCGCATATACATTGACGATGCTGCTGGGATGGCTCTTATCTACTCCGAGTATCTTCAGCTGCTCTTCGGCGGCCATGGCGTCTGCTTTCGCGTTCATCTCGCTGTCTTCGGCCTGCTCAACCATGGCTTGCGATACAGCACCGTGCTCAAAAAGATCCTGCGCTCTCTTGTAGGCCTTGCCTGCGAGTTGTTCATCATTCGCGGCCTTGAGATACGTATCAAATGCGTTTGTGATGTCAGGGCTTTGAACCTTCATCAAGAGCTGCCCCTTCTTCACGCTGTCGTCCAAGCGGGCTTTGATGTCAACCACGCGGCCATTCGCGAGCGATATCACTGGAACTTCGCGAGAGATGTCTGGGAAGACCGCGCCAGTGGCATTCACCTTTTCAGCCGACTCAATTTTCTCAGCGGACACGAGAGAAAATTTGCCTGCGTCCTGTGGATCAACTGTAATCAGGTTCATATCTGCAACCTGGATGACCCTGGCCTGCGGTGGTGCGCCATCGCCCTGTTGGCTTGCCCTGCAACCGGAAAGCACCAGACCTACAAAGGCAGTCAGTGAGAGCGCCAGAAACGCAATGGGAGATGAACTTCGCAAAGAATTCGACATCATTGGATTACCTCGCGTCCAGCTGCAAGATTCAGTTGCCCAGCCGCCGTCAGATATGACCCCAATAGCTGCAAATAGGCCAGTTGCACGGTGCGGTAGTCGGACTGCGCGTTCAGAAAATCCATCAGCGAAGCGCTACCGTGCTCATACGAGTAAGTAACAGTGTCGCGCACGCGCTGGGCCTGATCTTTGTACTTCGCCTTATAAGGCTTCAGCAACGCGATACTGCTCTCTACCTGCGCATAGGCCGAGTCCACGTCGCTGAAGACCTGCGAGCGCGCGGCTTCGGTGAGCTTTCGATTGCGGTCGATATCGATGAGCGTTCGCTGCTTTTCGCCCTGGTTGCGATCGAAGATGCGCAGCGGCACGCTCACGCTGGCTCCCACCGTGTAGCGGCCAAAGGCATTGTTGAACGCTGGGTTATAGGAGTACCAGGTGCTCAAGGTTGGATCGGCGGAACCATTGGCGATGGCCAGCTTGTGGTTGGTCTCCGCCTGTTGCGCGGATTCAATCGCTGCACGCAGGTCAGGACGTAGATCGAGGGCAACCTGACGAAACTCTTCAAGCGGCCTCAGCTCTTCGGAAAAATCGAACGGACCGGTCACATCAAACTGCTCAATTGGGGTGCGGTCATTGAGCAGTTGCTCTAGCTGAATCTTCGCGGTACGCAGGTCGACAGTCGCGGTTTGGATTTCTACCTCGTATTGCACCCGCAGCAGTTCAATGCGGTCGAGATCGATTTGGGCAATGTCGCCGGCTTTGAAGCGGCTGCGACTGATTTCGATAATCTTGTCGTAGTAAGCCAGGTCGGCCTTCGCCAGTTCTAGAACTGCCTTGGCTTGCAGAGTCTGGACAAACAACGAACGCAAATCGAAAAGAAGATTTCGTTTCAAATCTTCGTGCAGAGAGCCGGCAATCTCCGTGCCCTCTTTGGCACTTTGCAATCGCAACTCGCGCTTGGCCTCGCGTTCGTGCAGGTAGTTGATGCTGGGCACAAGTTGCGTCCCGGCCAATGGCAGCCAGTGGGATCCCAAACCAGGAGTCGTGTGCGGAGCGATCTGGAGTCCATCGCTGGCCAAACCTACCTGTGGGTTGGGCCGAAGGTAGGCCGTTGTCTCTGCGGCATGCATCTCGTCTACGTTGAGGGCGTCAGCTTTGAGCGCAGCGTTGGCAGCCTCAAAACGTGCCTTCACCTGCTCCCAAGTGAGGCTCTGCTGCGCCGGGCAAAATGTTGCCGAAAGCAAGACCAGCGAAGTTACCGGGGACAACGCCCCAGAACGGAATATCTGCTTCATACGCATCCCTTCCGCCGCGTTCTAGACGGCGATTTCAGGAGGGAAAACTGGAGCACAACCTGGATTGTTGTACGAGGGGCGAGATCAGGCTTCGGGAGGGGGGCGATTTTGTACGGCGTGGAGAGCCGGGTTTTCTACAGCGCGCACATGGGGAACATGGGGCGCATTGAAATGCCCGTTGCCAAATCTCGGCAAAGCAAAGCCAGGCTCGGAGAGAGCCGCTATTGCCGGAAAAATGGTGTGCGGGCCGCATGCCAGATGGTTACGACGTTGCCACGTGTCGGTCTCGGCTGGGTTTTGAATCGACCACAAGTCATCGCTCACCGAAATCACGGGGAACAGGATGACGATGAGCGTCAAGAGGGCAACGACCGGAAGACGGCGCTCCGCACCCGGACGATTCTCAATCCGCATCCACAAGCACACAATGGCAACAGCCACTACGATCCATGCGAAATTGAGGAATAACTCCATGCTTAGCCTACGTATACCAGATTTGTTTGGCGCAGAGGAAGCCCCCTCGCCATTCATTCATCAGGAATTCCAGATTGCATTCGCAATTCAGAATCGTGCGCCGATGTGTACCTTGATAGCGTCGAGTTTGGTGGTTTCCTCGGGCTATTCGAACGATCGGTCCGCGAGGTAAATTGTGCAGGAACCGCCCTATGAGCAGCCTTATTGTCTAGCTATCATCTAACTCAAAATAAATGCTTTACATCTTCCAATTTAAGCCATCCTCTTCTTTTCAATTGCAGACATCAGGCGAAGCCACTCGCACGAATCACTTTGCGGATGGTAACCTGTTGATGCTGCTATCCGTTCGCTCACGATAAGCAGTGCCACATTCGTTCTCAGGCGCCGAGAAACTTGGTGAATCCGTCAGGAGAGAGCGATAGCGTAGGATCCATTTAGACACTTACATAAGTACAATGTATTCAACGTGGCCCCGTAGCTCAGCTGGATAGAGCGTCGGTTTCCTAAACCGTAGGTCGGCTGTTCGAATCAGCCCGGGGTCACCACACTTCTCCTGCCTTTTGTCTTTTGGTATGCAATCCTATCTCAGCCAAAGGCGTCAAAGCGGGCCTTTGACTTCATGCCCTACTACAGCTATAAAAGTTGATGACATGGAAATACGTTCCATGTCATCACGACTGCTCCACATCGGTGTAGTTGAGTTCACAAAAACTATCGCCAAGGATGCTCGGGAATGCGGTGAAATTCCGCAACTGCCCCGCAACTGTGAGCGCCGATGTCTCCTCACCCGTCGTATCAAAATGTTCGGATGAGGGCAGCAATTCAGCAGGGCTCTTCCGCCCATCCCGGAAGGCCACAATCAACCACTGGTAACGAACTGCTAGTTCGTCTCTGGGAAGGTAGCTGAAAAAGGCGCAAGTCAGGAGACCGGTCTTCGGCGTCTTCAACCGCTTTGCGTTCCGAGGGGGACGAAGGAGCCATCATGTTCATTTCCGCATATCTGCGCACCCTGACGCGCGTTCTTCCCGCCATCCTGATCCTGTTTGCTGCCACCCATACCCACGCCGCGTCCATTCGCGGAACAGTCACCGACACCTCCGGCGCCAAGGTCACCGGCGCTACCGTAGTTCTCCTCAGCAATGGAAAGGTGATTGCCACTGCCGTTTCCACGGCTGACGGCAGCTTTCAAATTCTGACCGGCGATGAGGGACGCTTCTTCCTGGTTGTTTCAGCCAAGAGTTTCCGTCAATTGGAGACGCCTGATTTCTACGCCGGCCGCCTCGACAGCATTGAGCGCACTGTCGTACTTGAGCCCGAGTGGGTGCGCGAGTCTATCGTTGTGACAGCAAACGGAATCCCCACGCCGCAAGCACAGACCAGTTCTGCAACCAGCGTACTTGCTCCGCTCGATTTGGCTCTGCGCACTGACCTGGTCAGCGCCTTGCGCCTGGTGCCTGGCGCGGTCTCCGTACAGGAGGGTCAGCTGGGCGCGCAAACTTCACTCTTCGTCCGCGGCGGCAATTCCGATGCCAACAAGATTCTCGTGGATGGCGTGAGTGCTGGCGATCTGGGCGGACGCTTCGATTTTGGACCCCTCTCCACCACTGCCGTCGATAGCGTTGAAGTCTACCGTGGCCCGAATTCGAACCTCTACGGAGCCGATGCGGACAGTGGCGTGATCAGCTTGACTACTCCGCACGGCACCACCAGCTTTCCTTCGGTCCTCTTCCAGGGCGATGCTGGCAACTTCCACACTTCGCGCGAGCGCCTCGAAGTTGCCGGTGCCCGCAACAGGCTGGACTATCTCGGCGCCTTCAGTTGGCTCCAAACCAGCAATGCCCTGCCCATGGACGAGTATCACGTGGCCACCTCCGCTGCAAACGTAGGCTGGCAGCCCTCCGGAAGCACCCAGATTCGCGCCACCGCCCACTATGGCGTGGATGCGACCGGGATTCCTAACGCCTGGGACTTCTACCACGTTGCCGACAACGCCACCGAGAAAGATCAGGACCTGTTCCTCAGCGCTTCGGCCGATAACCAGACCACCGGAGGCTTTCACAATACAGTGCGCTACGGGCTCACCCGTAAACGCGAGCAATTCAGCTTGTGGAAGCAAAGTGGCAGCGGGCAATTCGACGCGTATGGCGACAGTCTTGGCCGCGTAGTCACAATCACGGGCGCCAACGGATATGCGGCCACAGGGCAAGCCGTGCTCGACTATGCCCAGAACTATCCCTACCAGTACCAATTGGCTTCCAATCGCGACCAGGTTGTCTACAACGGCGATTACCGGTTTACCCCTCATCTCGCCGCGCTCATCGGATTTCGCTTTGAAAACGAGAGAGGTTTGGAGGATGTCCCTTCGTACGCCACGCACGAGGTAGCAGGGCGAACGAACTACGACTACCTGGCCTCCGTCCATGGCGATTTCAAAGGCCGGTTCTTCTACTCGCTCGGTGGCAGCCTCGAGCGCTACTCCCTGTTCGGAACGCAGACGTCCTCCCGCGCCGGGCTTTCCTATTACGCCTTACGCCCACGCAAGGGCGCATTCAGCGGCACGCGAATCCTCTTCAACTTCGGCGATGCGGTGCGTGAGCCTGGGCTCACTGATCAGTTCGGCTCGCTCTATCAGTTCCTGGCAACCCACAATTATCAATCGCTTGAACAGCAACTCAACATCGCTCCCCTGTCCGCACCCACCGTTCGCACTTATGAAGGCGGCATGGAGCAGGGCCTATTCAGCAACCGCATCTTTTTCCGCGCCAGCTATTTTCACAATCAGTTCGGCAAGGAGATTGAATACGTAGGCGCGAGGCTTCTGCCCAACTTGATTCCCGGCCTTTCTGCAGCGGATCAAGCTAAGCTGGAGACTGCGCTTGGCTACTACTACACCAACGACTACGGTTTGACCGTCAACACCGAGGCATTTCGCGCACAGGGCATTGAAACCACGTTGGAGAGCGGTATCGGCCGCTCCATCTTTCTCCGTGGCGGCTACACCTATCTTGATGACGTGGTGCAACGCTCCTTCAGCAGCGACAACGAAGCGCTTTTGGGAGGCTATGCCCCGACCTACAAAGGCATTCCCATCGGTGCCTACTCGCCGCTCGTCGGTGCGCGTCCCTTCCGCCGTCCGCCGCATGCCGGCTTCTTCACTGCCAGCTATGCGGACCGGAAATTTACTGCCGTATTCACTTCGGCCTTCGCCAGCCGCAGCGACGACTCCACCTATCTCGAATACGCGGATGCCAGCGGCGGCAACAGCCTGTTACTGCCCAACCGGAATCTCGACTACGGATACGCCAAACTCGATCTGGGCGGCAGCTACCAGTTGCTCCCCTGGCTCGGCGTCTACATCCAGGGGGAGAACCTGCTGAGCAACCAGCATATCGCGCCAATTGGTTACCCCAGCCTGCCCATGAACTTCCGAACCGGCCTGCGCATGCAGTGGGGTGGAAGCAGCCACTAAAACGATCCCATTCGCATGAAGTTGAAATCCAGCACGCTTATGGGCCTGTCGCCTGAAAGCCTTCGCGATTCTGAACCCGCCAACGCTCAGGAAGCCGGCGCATAATGAATGTTGCTCTCTAATGTGGATTTGTCCCTGCTTTTCCACACTTCATGCCACAGAAGTGGGTGAAAGTGCCCTTTTTCGCTTGGGAAAGTAGGTGCTTCTGGCCCATACTTTTGTATATCGGAATAGTTGCGACTCAACACCCGCTGAAACTGGGGCTATACTCAGCGAGCGATGAATCACGACTGACGCAGTCAGTGCCCGGCTTCAGGAGTGTTGAGATGGGCCTAGTCCGCGTAACGGCATGGAAAAAGAGATTCAAGATCGGCAAATTGCCTTCAATGGTTTCCCGTATGCGCCATTGGGAACGCCGTCGGACAACCTCATTCCGAAGCGCATGCTCCATGCCACGGCAAGACGAATCAGCGGTTTACAGGCTATTCATCAACATTTTCTAGAGTTGAATTTTTGGGGAACCTGCGCGCCCGCTAAGATACGGGCGATTCCTGGGTCTGGAATACTCCAGTTCCCACTAGGAGTTCCCGACGGACGTAGCTCGCTGCCAACTTCAATGCATACTCGCAAGGCAGCGCCGCTATACACCAACGCAGCAAATGATAAGCGCAATTTACGTTTTGGAGAGCCATTATGACATTCAATCGAATCCGCTTGAGCATTCTGTGCCTGGCGATAATTACTCTTGTCGCATGTGTAGGTTCAGTTGCTACATATGCGCAATCATCCACGCAAGGATCCATCGCTGGCACCGTCGAAGATCCAACCAGTGCTGTGGTCGGCGGAGCAGCCGTCATCATCCAAAACGATGCCAACGGCTTCAAAGTTAACTTGGTCGCCGACGGAAACGGCTTCTTCAAGGCTCCACTGCTTGAACCCGGTGTCTACACCGTTTCCGTTACGGCCAATGGCTTCGCCAGTTACAAGGCGGATCACGTCACCGTTCACGTCGCCCAGGTCACCAGCCTCCTGCCACATCTGGCGCTGGCATCCAGTTCATCGGAAGTGGTTGTGACTGAGCAAACGCCGATCGTCAACACCGAGTCGCCCGACTTCAATTCCACCCTGAATTCGGTTGCCATGCAGAACATCCCGATCAACAACAGGCGGTGGTCCGCGCTGGCTCTCACCACCCCCGGTGTCACGGTAGACGCAAGCGGCTATGGTCTCATCAGCGTTCGCGGAATCAGCACCATTCTCAACAATGTCGAAATCGATGGAGCCGACGACAACCAGGCTTTCTTCTCCGAAGAGCGTGGCCGCACGCGGGAAGGCTATTCAACGGCCGGTAACGCGGTCCGCGAGTTTGCCGTCAACACCGGCGTCTACTCGGCAGAGTTCGGTCGCGCCGCCGGCGGCGTGGTTACCTCTGTCACCAAGAGCGGAACCAACAACATTCACGGCGAAGCCTACTTCTTTGACAAAGAGAGCAACTGGAACGCCTTCAACAACTGGACCAGAGTCAGTTCCTTCGTCAATGGCAGTACCGTGACGAACACAATCAAGCCGAAGGATCTGCGCAAAATCTACGGCTTCACGGTTGGCGGCCCACTCATCAAGGACAAGCTCTTCTGGATCTACACCTACGATCAGCATTCACACGTCTTTCCGGTGATTGGCGTGCCGAGCAACCCGTCGCAGTTCTACACCTTGCCGCAAGCCGCGCTCTCCTCCGGTGAAACTTGCAACACTACCACTGGCGCTATTGCGGGCGCACCCAGCGCGGCCTTCAACGACCAGAACGCCTGTGCCCTGGCCGCCCGCCAACACATCAGTTATGTGCAGGCTGCCTATGACTGGGCCGCTATGACCTATGGCAGTTCCGCAGTCACAGCCGCCAGCTACTCCGGCGCCACCCCCATCACCGATCTCGGTCTGGCCAATGACATCGGCCCCTCTTCGCGCTTTGGGTACCAGGAGATCAATACCCCCAAAGTCGACTGGCAGATCACCCCGCGCCAGCACTGGAGCGTTCTCTTCCACCGCCTTCGCTGGGATTCGCCGGGCGGCGTGCAGACCACTGCCTCCGATAACTACTCCCAGGATGCGCAGGGTAACGACTTCGTCAAACTCGACTACGGCGTCACGAAGCTCACCAGCCTCATCACCAACTCCATCAGCAACGAGCTTCTGTTCCAGTACGGCCGCGAGCTCGACTTCGAGACACAGCAGCCCTACACCGGTTACACCAAGGCCAACTTCATGGCCACCAACGGCTCGGTGCCCTATGTGGCAGCCGGCTCCAACTACGGTTTCAACGCCGGCTCGCCCTATTATTCCTACCGTGTTGCCTATCCCGATGAGCGCAAGTGGCAGATCGGCGACGTCCTCTACTGGGGCAAGGGAAGCCACAGCTTCAAATTCGGTGTGGATTCCGTTCACAACGACGACCTGATGAACAACACCTATCAGAGCAACGGAACCTTCAGCTACGGCTACGTTGGCAACCTGTATAACGACCTGCTCAACAAGCGCAACGGCGTAGCGCCAACGACAGCCAACCAGATGGGATGCGACTCCTCAGCCGCGCAGAACTTCTCCGGCATTTCCAAGACCGCGACATCGGTGACCGGCGCCAATCCATGCTATAGCAGCTTCGCCCAAGGCTTTGGCAGCCCCGTGTACGAGATCGCGACAACAGACTTCGGCGTCTTCGCCCAGGATAACTGGAAGTTCTCGCCACGGCTGACCTTCGAGCTCGGCATCCGCTGGGATCACGAATCCAAGCCCGGCCCGGATTCGAAACTGACTACCGCCAGCGGTACATTCGTGCCCTACACCGGAATTGCCAATAACCCGAACGACAAAACCGACTTTGGTCCCCGCATGGGCTTCTCCTATGATGTCTATGGCGGTGGTAAGACGGTGCTGCGTGGCGGTTACGGCATATACTTCGGACGGCTCACCAACGGCAATATCGAGAACGTTCTGCTGAACACAGGCAGCCCGAACGGACAGTTTCAGCGCACTTGGAACACCACCACTTCCGGAGCGCCTGTCTTCCCGACCGTTATCTCCTCGGCTTCGACGGCCAGTTGCACCCCCGGAACCTCGGCCTGCCCCGCCTCCTATTTCATGGCGCCAAACCTCAAACTGCCCGAAGTTCAGGAGTTCGACCTGTTGGTCCAACAGGAACTCCCGCACGGCACAATCTTCTCGGTCAGCTACCTGGGTGGCCTCGGTCGCCGTCTACCGAACTTCCTCAACGTCAACCTCAATCCCTCCTCGGTGACCAACACCGTCATCACCGTCGCCGGCGACGACAATGGCAAGGGACCGTTGGGCCCCACGAGCAACCAGATCACCGTTCCCATATACACTTCATACGGGAATACGGCCCTCCTGGGCTCTGGCGCTGCCAACTTCGGTCCTGTCACCGAGTTCATCTCCAACGTGAACTCCAGCTATAACGCACTCGTTGGTGAGATCCAGAACCGCTCGTTCAAAAAACTCCAATTCGATGCCAATTACACCTGGTCGCACTCGCTGGACTTCGCTCAAAACGCCAACACGCAGGGAACCGCGATGTCCTGGTACGACCCGTACGGCAGCCCACACGTCAACTACGGCAACTCGGCTTGGAATATCCCACAACGCTTCGTGGCCTATGCTCTCTACAAGCTCCCCAACCTTCACACGTCAAGCTTTGTGAAGTACTTAATTAACGACTGGAGCCTGAACGACAGCGTCACGATGCAGAACGGACTGCCCTTCACCGCCGGCTCCAGCGGCAAGCCCGTCTCGACGGCAATTGCCACCAGTTGGAACGGTTCGGGTGGCCCCTCCATCATCCCGCAGATCGGCTATAACACCTTCCGCTATCCACGTCGCATCGTCGACGACGCGCGTCTCCAGAAAGCGATCGTCTTCGGTGACCGCAGGTACGTGAAGAGCGTTGACCTCATTCTCAATGCCTTCAACATAGCGAACCACCAGAACACCACTGGCTTCAAGGCGACTTACCTGTACAGTCTCTCGGGCGGAACGGCCACCTACAATGGCCAGGATGCAACCGGCAGCGTCTCCGCCAAGAGCTTCAAGGTCGTCAACAACTCCAACAGCAGCAACTTCACCTACTCTCCGCGTCAGATTGAAATCGCCGCTCGAATCAACTTCTAAACAATTGCTTTACCCGCACTCGAAACGCGGCGGCTTCGGCCGCCGCGTTTTTAATTCTTGCCGCTGCTTTGCATATAATTACCGCCGATTGGCGCACAATGGTTCTATGGTGTGCCTCCGTCCAATCGAACTCGACTCCACCAGAGCCCTCCTGGGACCCTACCCCCACCCCCCTACCACCCTCCTACCCACCCCCCCTCCCTCCACCTCCACTCCCAACTCAAATCAAGGCATTGTCAAGACATCGATCTAGTCATATAACTGATATTAAACTACTTAAAATGATTTTCCCTGAGGATGTACGCACGCAAAAAGGCCTCCAGCCGAAGCTGGAGGCCTTCTGTCAATGCGCCGAAGCGCAATTGGTTTAGTACATGCCGTCCATGCCGCCGCCGTGACCGCCGCCCGCAGGGGCAGACTTGGCCTCAGGAATCTCAACCACCAGAGCTTCGGTGGTGAGCAGCAGACCGGCAATCGAGGCTGCATTCTGCAGCGCCGTGCGGGTTACCTTCGTGGGATCGATGACGCCGGCCTTGACCAGGTCCTCGAACTCGCCGGTTGCGGCGTTGTAGCCGTAGTGCTGGTCCTTGGACTCAAGAACCTTGGCCACGACAACCGCGCCTTCTTCGCCGGCATTGGCAACAATCTGACGCAGTGGCTCTTCGAGTGAACGGCGCACAATCTGCGCACCGATCTTCTCGTCGCCTTCCAGCGTCTTGATGAGCGCGTCAACCGCCGGAATGGCCCGAACCAGAGCCACGCCGCCGCCGGGGACGATGCCTTCCTCGACCGCCGCACGGGTTGCATGCAACGCATCCTCAACGCGAGCCTTCTTCTCCTTCAGCTCGGTCTCGGTGGCTGCGCCAACCTTGATGATCGCAACGCCGCCAACCAACTTTGCCAACCGCTCCTGGAGCTTTTCCTTGTCGTAGTCGGAGGTGGTCTTGTCGATCTGCGTACGGATCTCCTTGACGCGGCCTTCGATTTCGGAGGCCTTGCCGCCGCCGTCCACGATAGTCGTGTTGTCCTTGTCGATCGTGATACGCTTGGCCTTGCCAAGATCCTCGAGCTTCACACCTTCCAGCTTGATGCCCAAATCCTCGGTGATGGCCTTGCCGCCCGTCAGAATGGCGATGTCGCCCAGGATCGCCTTGCGGCGGTCTCCGAAGCCGGGAGCCTTGACGGCTGCCACGTTCAGGGTGCCGCGCAACTTGTTCACAACCAGGGTCGCCAGCGCTTCGCCTTCAACGTCCTCGGCAATGATCAACAGCGGCTTGCCGCCGCGGGCAACCTGCTCCAGTAAGGGCAGCAGATCCTTCATCGCGCTGATCTTCTTCTCGTAGATCAGAACGTAGGGCTCTTCCAGAACCACTTCCAGCCGCTCCGCGTCGGTCACAAAGTACGGGCTCAGGTAGCCGCGATCGAACTGCATCCCGTCCACCGTCTCCAGACCCGTGTGCATGGTCTTCGACTCTTCGATGGTGATCACGCCGTCCTTGCCCACAACCTTCACTGCTTCGGCGATAATGGCGCCGATCTCCACGTCGCCGTTCGCCGAGATGGTGCCTACCTGCGCCACGGAACCTTCGTTCACTGGCTTCGACAGCTTGCCAAGAGCACCGCCCTCGGTCCACTTGCCGTCCTTGTCGCGCGAGCCAATCACGGCCACTACTGCCTTCTCGATGCCACGCTTCAGTGCTGTCGGATTCGCGCCGGCAGCCACCGTCTTCACGCCTTCGCGGAAGATGGACTGCGCCAGTACCGTCGCCGTCGTCGTGCCGTCGCCGGCAACGTCCGAGGTCTTCGATGCTACTTCCTTCACCAGCTGAGCGCCGACGTTCTCCATCGGATCCTTAAGCTCGATCTCTTTGGCCACCGTCACGCCGTCCTTGGTGATGGTGGGCGAACCGAACTTCTTCTCAATTACAACGTTCCGGCCCTTGGGGCCAAGCGTCGCCTTTACAGCGTCCGCCAGCGTGTTCACGCCGCGCAGGATAGCCTGACGGGATTCCTCACCGTGCAGAATTTGCTTTGCCATTCTTGTTCTCCTAGTTCGTAGTGCTTCAGTTCTTGGTTCGTAGTTGAGAGCTTCCGGCAAATCGGTCCACACTCGTCATGCAGCCACATCCTAACCGTGATCTGCGAACTGTGAACCGGCGCTTCAGCGCCTACTTCTTGACAATGCCGAGGACTTCTTCTTCGCGCATGATCAGGAACTCTTCGCCGTCAATCTTGATTTCGGTTCCGGAGTACTTGCCGAAGAGAATCTTGTCGCCCGCCTTGACGTCCAGGGGGAAAACCTTGCCTTCGTCATTCGACTTGCCCTTGCCCACGGAAATGACTTCACCCTCCTGGGGCTTTTCCTTGGCACTGTCGGGGATGATAATTCCACCACGTACGGTCTCGCCCTCTTCCAAACGGCGGACGAGGATACGGTCATGGAGCGGTGTGAATGTGGTCGCTACGGATGTTGATGCCATTGCTTCGCTTCTCCTTCACACGCAAAAAGGGTTGAGCCCCTGCTGCGGGATTTGAGTGATATTCAAGAAAAGAGCTTCTGAAGCTGCGAAATACCACCCCTTAAGATCGGGGCGGCGGACCCATTCGAGCAGTCCTACCAGCAATGTGCTAGCACTCTCGCCTTCCAATTGCTAAAGATAGGCAAGCTGGAGAGCTTTGTCAAGAGGATTTCGGTCAATATATGAGCATCCTGCACTCAGAAACATATACGACGTTGTTTGCAGGCCGCTGCTCCACCACTTGCGCTCACTGCCTGTCACACTCCGCGTCAAACCATTTATAATGCAGCCTATGTTCCACCGCTCTTTCTTTCGCCTTAGTGTCTTCGTGGCCGGCTTTTGTCTGGCCGGTAGTTCGTTAGCCGTCAGCGCCCAGCAGGACAATTCCCGGCACGTGCGGAAGATGAAAGTTCCGCCACTCGCGGCGCGCATCGAGATCACTGTCGTCCGCGATATCAATGGGAAGCCTGTCGAGAATGCCGCCGTCGTCTTTCATCCCATGGAGGGCGAAAGAGATAAAGGTGTCATGGAGTTAAAAACCAATGGGGAGGGTAAGGCAATCATCGACGTGCTTCCTATTGGGGATACGGTACGGTTGCAGATCATTGCCCGGGGCTTCCAGACGTACGGTGAGGACTTCAAGGTTGACAGACCTGACATTGTCTTGAGTATCCGCTTAAAGCGACCGGGCGGACAGTATTCCATTTACGATAATAAGGAAGCACCCGTGGAGAAGCCGTCTGGCTCAACCGGTCAGCCGCCTAGCCAAGGTGAGTCTCAACCAAAAGCAAAGTAGGGTTTCCAGGACGACACACGCACAACGGCCGCCTGATAAAGTTGCTTGATCTGCCATGCCAATCCACCTTCTCCGCGGCAAATCGGTACTGGTAACCGGGGGAGCACGGCGCATTGGCCGAGCGATCTCGTTGGCATTAGGCAACGCCGGGGCCGACGTAGCAGTCATCTACCGGACCTCCCAGGCTGAAGCCGATCAGACAGCCCACGAGGTTGAGTCTCTCGGATGCCGCGCGCTGACGTTGCAATGCGATGTGCGTTCTGAAGACTCAGTTCGCAAGACCATAGCCGCGACCGTCAGCCACTTTGGGAGACTGGACATGGTGGTCAACAACGCTGCCATCTTTGGATCTGCTCCTCTGGAAAGCATCAGCCTGGAGCAATGGGATGCTGTTTTCGAGACCAATGCACGGGGACCGTTTCTTGTGGCGCGAGAGGCTTTGACCCATTTGCGTGCTGTTCACGGGCGAATCATAAATATTGGTTCATTGGGGGGTATGCATGCATGGGCCGGTCATGCTCACTACTGTGCGTCGAAAGCCGCTCTGCATATGCTGACGCAGACCATGGCCAAGGCATTTGCGCCGGAGGTGAGCGTCAACTGCGTAGCGCCGGGTTGGATTGAGTTTCAAGAGAGCGACGGGGAGCAATCGCAGCGTTTAGCGGCCAAAACTCCGATGAAGCGAAACGGAACAGCGGAAGATGTGGCCCAAGCCGTACTCTTCTTCGCCGCCGGTGCCAGCTTTGTTACTGGTCAGATTCTGTCCGTCGACGGCGGACTGGGACTGTAGCCTTCGAATCTGAGCCTCTACCTCGCGAACAGGCGCTCCCAAAAGCCTTTAGCTCCCGTCCGGGGAGTAGCCTTGCTGGAACCAGCGGCGCGGCTTCCCGAAGAAGCCGACTTTGAAGTAGTGGCAAAATGCTTCACCTCAAACTCCAGCGGCATATGTTCCCAAAGCCCAACCGCTTCAGGTTGTGCAGGCCACTCATTACCTTCGACTGCCGCTTGCGGGTTGGTCAAGCACAAGCGCTGAGCGGTTTCTTCGCCGGCTCGCTTAGCCACATAGTCGTAGGCCTTCTTCAGATGGGGTGGACGCCACTCCATCCGGTGTGCATCCGTCGCCAGAAAGTGAATCCAGTTCCGATTCAGAAGCTCATTTGAAAGCGCCTCGGCCATCTTGCCGCAGCGCCCATATAAAGCGTTGGCGGTCACTTGAATCAGGCACCCTTTGCGCATCCAGTCCGCCAGCAACTCGGGGTTACTGCGCACGGCTGGACATCTCTCCGGATGAGCGACGATCAGTGTATTGCCAACGGACTGCAACTTGAACAGGGCGTCAGTCAACTGCGGAGCGATAGTCATGTTGGGAAACTCGACCAGCAGGTAACCCTTACCGTTGATTGAATAGCTCAGAGGCTTGGCCAAAGCCGCAAAAATATTGTCGGCGGATAGGTGCATCTCACAGCCAAGGCTCAATTCGACGACGCCCTTCAGCAGTTCCCTCAACTCGCCCAGACGCTCCTCAACCAACTCGACCTCAAAAGGATATCGATCGCTCGCATGCGGCGTACACGCGATATGTGTTACACCGTCCCTGGCGGCTTCATGCGCCATGGCCAAGGAGGTTTTAAGATCCGGCGCCCCGTCGTCTACGCCGTAGATTAAGTGATGGTGAATATCGATCATCGGTTAGGTCCTCTATATCCACGGACAGAGACTTCAGCGTGCCGCCAAGACCTCGACCATCGAGGCAAAAATCTTCCAGCCATCCGCAGAACCCAGCAATTGTTCGCTTGATCTGTCTGGATGAGGCATCATTCCGAGAACGTTTCGTTCCGCATTAAGAATGCCCGCAATATTACTCAGGGAGCCATTGGGATTGGCTTCGGCGGTGATCTCTCCCTCTGCCGTGGCATAGCGGAAGGCGATCCGATCCTCAGACTGCAGTTGCTCCAACTCATCCGGGGTGCAGAAGTAATTGCCTTCCATGTGGCCAATCGGCATCTGCAGCACCTCACCCTTGGTGAGAAGGCTGGTGAACGGGCTATCCGCAGTCTCCGTGCGCAGATGAACCTGCTTGCAGATGTACTTGAGCCCGGCGTTGCGCATCAGGGCCCCTGGCAACAGACCGGCCTCGGTCAGAATCTGAAAGCCGTTGCAAATGCCGAGGACGACCCCACCACCCGCTGCAAAACGCTTGACCGATTGCATCACCGGAGAAAAGCGCGCGATGGCGCCAGTACGCAGGTAATCGCCATATGCAAACCCACCCGGAACCAAAACCGCATCCACCCCCTGTAAATCCTCAGAGTCGTGCCAGAGAAACGTGACGGATTGGTGAGCCACTTCAGCGATCACATGGTATGTATCGTGATCGCAGTTGGAACCGGGGAAAACCAAGACTCCAAATTTCATGTTTTTAGGTTATCAGCTTCTTACTGAACATAGACGGCTCTTGAACACCAACGTAATTCACGAGGAGACAATCTCGCAGGTTTCAGGCTCTAACCGAGAGAGTGTCCACGGACAATCGATCCGCCATCGGGATTTGACGAACGGTCCACCCGGCGACCAGCAGGCTGGGTGCATGCGTAGGGGCGGCGTCTCCAAGCGCGGCTAGCGTGGTGTACAGCACCTGCTGGCCGGGTTGCGCTGCGCGGGAGACGATGGCGCAGGGGAAGTCGGGCGGCAAGCCCTGCTGGAGCCATTCCTGGGCGAGCAGATGCAGGTCGCGTCCGGGCATGTAAACAACGCGGGTGGTGTTTTCGAGTTCCGGCAGAGGCGCGTTGTCGTGGGAATTGGCGTGATGTCCGGTAGAGAAATTGACGCTCGACGCCCAGCCGCGATCCGTAAGAGAGCATCCAATGGCAGCAGCAGCGGCGAAGGCAGCCGAGACGCCGGGGACGACTTCGAATGGAACACCTGCCTCGGTGAGGGCTGCCATTTCTTCCGCTGCACGTCCGAAAAGGAGCGGATCCCCGCTTTTCAGGCGAACTACATTGTGGTTCTGGACGGCATGCCCGACCATCAAGGCGTTGATTTCGCTCTGAGTAATGGTCTTGACACCGCAGCGCTTGCCAACGTTGACGATTTCCGCCCCTGGCGAAGCTAGGTCGAGAATCGTCTGCGGAACCAAGTCGTCGTGCAAAAGGATGTCCGCGGCCTGGATGAGGCGCTGGGCTTTGACGGTAAGCAGGTCAGGATCGCCGGGGCCTGCTCCTACGAGGTGAACGCGGCCTGCGGCGGCATCCCTGCCCTGATTCGTCTGCGGCGGCGAGGCCAGCTTGCGCGACGGGCAAGCTGACGATTCGCAGATGTGTCGCTGGGCTAATTGGTGCAGGAGAGCTTTGCGGTCCTCGCTACGAAAGTGCGTTGCCAGAACGTCGCGGCGAAGCTGGCCGAGGTTGGCCAGCCATGAGCCAAGGTCCTCGGGCAGTTGCTCATCAATCTCGCGGCGTAGGCGCTGGGCGAATGCAGGGCTTTGTCCGGCAGTGGAAATCGCGATCTGCAGATCACCGCGGCGTACGACCGATCCGAAGAAGAAGTCGCAGTTGGGAATGTCGTCCGCGCTGTTGCAGAGAATGTTGCGCTCGACGGCTGCACGATAGACTTCGGCATTGACCTGGTGGGAATCGGTCGCCGTGATCACCAGGAAATTGCCACCGAGGTCCGCGAACTCAAACGGACGCTGGATCCATTCGAGCTTCCCTTCCAAAGCCAGCTGACGGATCTCCGGCCTCGCCTCCGGCGCGACGACCCGCAACCGCAGCCCTGTCTTGAGAAGCGAGCCGATCTTGTCCAGCGCCACCGTGCCCGCACCAACCAGGAGGCAGCGGCGACCTTCGAGTTTGAGGAAGATGGGCAATAGGCTCATGAGTCGACCTTCAATCTGCCGCGCCGTGAGGTACGCGGCCCGCCGGCAAATCGCGCTTGACTGCAGCGAGAACCTCGCCGGCAAGTTGTGCCCGGAGTTCGTCGTTGGAGTGGCGGCCGAACCAGGAACGCAGGTTCTCCTCTGGCTTGCGGCCTGCCAGGTAGTGGCGCAGGAGGCGCTCGATGGCTTCAGGAATGAGCGGGGCGGGGCAGCGATAGCCTACAGGCCTGGAGATAGCTGCGTCCTGGCCCACGGCTCCGCCGAGACAGAAGTAATAAGCATCGGTCAGCTTGCCGTCGTGCTTAATCTTCTTGCCTTCGAGGCCGATGTCGGCAATCCAGTGCTGGCCGCAACCGTTCGGGCAGCCGGTTACGTGAAGCTTAAGTTGCTGGTCGAATTGAGGTAAGCGCTCCTCAAGTTCATCCACAAGCCAACGGGTAAAGCCCTTGGTTTCGGTGATGGCGAGTTTGCAAAACTCGGTACCAGTGCAAGCGACGGCACCGCGCCAAAACTGTGAGCCATCAACCTGAAGACCGATCTTGTTCAGTTCGAGTGCGAGTTCCGCAGTCTTGGCCTTTGGTATGTCGATGAAGATCAAATTTTGCGATACGGTGGCGCGAAGGGCTCCGCTGCCAAAACGCTCGGCGAGATCGGCTGCGGCCTCAAGCTGTTCACCGGTGAGACGGCCGCGAAGGACGGAGGCGCCCACGTAGCAGAGACCCGCTTGGCGCTGGGGATGTATGCCAGTGTGGTCGCGGAGAATGTCGGCGGGCACCTGCTCGGGAACGCCGGGAAGGAGCTTGAAGTCGAGGCGCGACTGAAGTTCCGCCAAGAAGCGCTCGCTGGTCCAGCCTTCTTTCATGAAGAGATATTTAAGGCGGGCACGGTCACGGCTTTCGCGGAGGCCCTGCTGGTCGCGGAAAATCTCGGCCACGGCACGCGCCACGCGGACTGCCTGGTCGGGGAGAACGAAGGCATCAAGTCGAACGGCAAGGTGCGGCTCATTGGAGAGGCCGCCGCCAACGCGCAAGGAAAAGCCCACCTGGCCGTTGTGTTTAACAGCCGTGAAGCCAATGTCGTTGATCTCTGGATAGCTGCACCACGATGGGCAACCGGTGGCGCAGATCTTGAATTTGCGCGGCAGGTTGTAGAACTCGGGATTTGCCTTGAGCAGATCCGAAATCTCGATAGCGATGGGCGCAGCGTCAATCAGCTCGTCTGCGGCGACACCGGCCAGAGGACATCCGGTTACGTTGCGCACCACGTCGCCGCAGGCACCTTTGGGCGACATGCCGATGGCGTCAAGCGCATCGACGATTTCTGGCAGGGACTCGATGGTGAGCCAGTGAAGCTGGATGTTCTGGCGCACAGTGATATCAGCCAGATTGCGGGCGTATTTGCGGGTGAGACCGGCGATGGCGCGAATCTGGCTGGAAGAGACGATGCCGTTGGGAATGCCGATGCGCATCATGAAATAATCGGAGGTGACTCCCTCGCCGCCTTTGCCCCCGGTTACGCCAACGCCGTCGCCTTGCGTGTAGATTCCCCACCATTTGAAGTAGGTTGCGGCCCAGTCGGGAACAACGCTGGAGCGGCCTTCGCGGGCGAAGGCGCGGACCTCGTCAAAGGCGGCCCACGGGTTCTTTTCGCGCTTAAGGCGCTCGGCCTTTTGGGCCTTGGTCTCTTTTACTTCAGCAATTTGAGTCATGTCTTCCTTTTTGGGGACAGATACAGAAAACCCGCGACAGCATGGCTGTATCGCGGGCAATCAGGAACCTTGGAATTACGATCAGACTCTCAGACCCAGGTCACTTGTGCGCGCGAAGCAGCGGACAAAAGCGACAACAGAGGTGACCGTTCATAGTTGGATGATATCTGCGAGGCTGAAGAAACGCAACTGCGGACCACCGAAGCAGGCGCTATGGCCTCCGGCTGAACGTGCACCGTTTCACCGGAGATAGGGGGGGTGGGAGGGAGGGTAGGAGGGGGTACAGGGAGGGAGAGGATGGGGGGAAGGTCTACATCTGGTGAACGCGGCGCCGATCCATCCTTTTTGCGCATGGTTTGCAATGGGTGGTACTGTGCGGATTGACCTTTCGTGCTCTATTTGCTATTGTGCGCCATGCACGGGTAATTATTTGCACTTAAATTTGCGGCTAAGTCATTTATATTGAGAAGCATGAAAATCAGCTGCATTTTTGTCATTTTGGGCTACGGCACCCCATCCTGGACTTCAAATACCAGGAATGAAAATCCTGGAAGCCTGGAATAGAAAGGCGCAGGGCTGAGTTGGTTGCTGTCCCACCCATTCGCCCAAAGAAGGCGAATGGGTGGGACACGGAGCTCTCGTTTATGAATCGAACAATCTCGGATTCCTGCCGTTGAAATGGCGGCTAAGTCATTTCGCTTTAAAAAACCTGAAAATGTGAGGCGGACGATTTTGAGGCTCCGGCAGTCGCTAGGAAGTCTGGCTCAATGACTCCGCCGCGCGCAATGCGAGACCGTGAGCAACAGAGGTAAATTCGTTGCCGCCACGAATACGTTCCTGACCGAAGCGGGTCTCGAAGATGTGGCGCACAGCGGGAACAAATGAGCTGCCGCCGGTAAGAAATACACGGTCGACTGCTTTTGGATGGATGCCGGAGGCGGTGAGGAGCTTGTCAATCGAATTCTCGATGACCTGCAGATCACGTTCGATCCACGATTCAAACTCGCGACGGGTGACGGGTATGCGCAAATCCAAACTACTGTCGCGAAAGCGAAATTCGGCGCTATGGCCGCGCGACAGTTCAAACTTGACCCGCTGCACAGCCTGGTGAAGCTGGTAGCCGAGGTCTTCATCAATGATCGTAATCAAAGCCTGAATCTTCTCCGGCTCCAGCGCCCGGATGTGCGCGCTTTTGAGGATTTCGCGAACGTTGTTGGTGCGCAGGAAAGACAGATAATGCCAGCGCTCGAGGTTGGCGTAGATCCATGCAGGAACAGCGGGCAGAAGCTTATTGAGTGAGCGCGCCTCAGAGTCCGATCCCAGTGCCGGCGAGACGAGTTTGCGGACGATGCGGGCATCGAAGGCATCACCAGCAAGGCCCACACCGCTGTTGCCGAGCAAATCCTGGGGAGTACGGCCGCGGCGGCGCACACCTGAACCGACATGCAGCAGCGAAAAGTCGCTGGTACCGCCGCCAAAGTCGCCAATCAGAATCAGTTCATCGTGGTCGAGCGTCGCCTCATAGGCGCAGGCGGCCGCGACCGGTTCCATCTCGAAGTCCACACGTTCAAAACCCGCAGCCGCAAATGCCTCACGCAAGCGTGAAACGGCAAAATCGTCGTCCTCCGGTGTCTCTGAGCCAACAAAGCGAACGGGGCGGCCTACCATGGCATAGTGAACGGGCCTTCCAAATTGCGACGCGGCCTGTTTGCGTAGATCGCCGATCATGCGGGCAATGAGGTCTTCAAGCTTGTAGCGGCGGCCAAAGACCTCAGTTCCAGTAAGCGACCGGCTGGAAAGGTGAGACTTGAGCGACTGAATGAGGCGGCCCTTTTCCTCGGCCTGAAGATAATGCTCGATAGCTGCCGGGCCTGTGAAGACATGCGCTCTGCGGGCACCGCTTGCGGTTTTGAATTGTTCAAGATAGAGGACCGAGCGGGAAGACTCCACCTGCGTTCCAAGCGACGTGAACGAAGCAAACTGCACCTCGGAATCATCCTTTAAGAACGCGACCGAACTGTTTGTGGTGCCGAAATCGAACCCAACAGCATCCAGCTGATTTTTGGTTGTCTGCATCCGTTCTATTATTTCGCAGGTAGCCAAGCTATGCCGGGGCTTTCGCGAGGGCTATTTGAGGTTGTCGGTTATCCAGTCCTGGTTGGCGGAGTCTTGATCTTATGACCGGCTCAATCGACAGCGATGAACTTGATCGCGGGGCCTGGATCGTTGGCTAAGGAAAACGTGAGTACGTTCTTTGCACCCGGCCGATCAAACTCGGCCTGAAGCCATACGGCGCCTGTTCCGCTTCCGGTGGGTGGGAAGGCGATGCGGGTGGCGACCTGGCCATTCACGCGGAGTTCGGCGATGCGGGCCTTCTTGTCGGGGTTGGTGTAGGCGATCTGAATTCTGGCAACCCGGCTTCGCGAGGCCACATCTTTGAAGGTAAGTGAGCTAGCTTTCGCGACGAGGCCGCTTTGCTTGCCGGGCGTCTGGTTTCCGGCGCTGTCTGCTTTGTAGGTAATTAATTTGCCTTCGCTCCCGTGGACGAGAAGGAGGAATGCGTCTCCGGCCGGAATCTGTGCAGAGTATGGCGACTTGAAGTCACCCAACTCCTTGCCGGCCCAGAGATCTTCTACCGTGGCCGAAGAGGCGTCGAGGATCCCGAGATCGGCCCAGCGGACAGCAATGGTTGCCGGAGAGGCATTTCGGTTTAGCAGCAAGACCGCGCGGCTGCCTGACGCCGCAAGAGGCTTTGACCATACCTCAAGGCCGGTTCCCTGCTCGGCAACCTTAACGGCCTGAAGGCCGAGGGCATCCTGATCGACCGCAAGCACGGCGGGATTGGTGAGGGTGGCTCGAGTTGCATCACTCAGTTTCGTGAGGTCTGCGCCGACAAGGAGGGGCGCTCCCGACATAGCCCAGAGACTCATGTGCACGCGGTTTTCCTCATCGGTCAGAGCCGGCATGCCAATCACCATCATGTCTGGGTCGTTGTAGAAACCGGTGTGCTGCGCGGCGGGATGAATGCCCTGATCGAAGTTCGAAAGCACTTTAACAAAGTTCGCTTTGCGGCTGCCGTTCTTACTGTTAGCTACGATCGGATCGACAATGTCGCCGCTGGTGCGCCAGATGTCCACGGGGGCACCTCCGATGTTCGGTGCCCAGGTCCAGGGGCTCTGTTTTCCCCAATTGCAGATGGAGTAGTACAAAGGGCGTCGGGTTATAGCCTCTGCCCTGTGGATGGCTCTGGCTATTTCAGCATATTGAATCGCGGGATCAAGGTTCTCCTTGTCGCCACCGCACCAGTCGACTTTTACATAGTCGAATCCCCACTTGGCGAATTGCAGGAAGTCCTGGTTGTAATAGCCTTCGCTTCCTTCATTAGGATAGCCTGGGCCGAGGTCTGGAAACTCCGTGCCGCATCCGTTCTTTCCTGCGTCTGTGTAGATGCCGGCCTTCAGTCCGAGGCCGTGAATATAGCGAACAATGTTGGACATATCTCCAGCACGCTCTCCCGGAGCCAGCGCAGGCCAAGCCTTTGGATCGACCACGATGTTCCCTTGCTCATCGCGCTGCCCAAGCCACCAGCCCTCGTCGATATTGATGTACTGATAGCCGGCCTTGTGCATTCCAGTCGAAATCATGGCCTTTGCCTGGTCAACGATTATCGAAGAATCCACCGTATTGGAGAAGCTGTTCCACGATGACCAGCCCATGGGAGGAAGAGGTACGGCGGTCAGCTTTGCTGCGCTCTGAGCCTGGAGGGTTAAAGTAAGCGCAATAACGAACACCGGCACAGCCAGCATTCCAGCCTTGCATACGAACTTGTTCATCCCATCTCCTCGCTTGGCGACGTGGTTCAACGGAATCGCAAGCGGTTCCCATTATTCATGGAGGGCTGAACTCAGGCAAGTTGAGAGACGCAATTTCGAGGTGGAGGGACGAAACGTGTCTATGTTGCAGCCTGGGCTTGCAATTCTGCCAGTATCCGCTGCACGGCTTCTGCGGCGGCTGCTTCGCCCTCTGGCGAGAGACTCATACGGATGGGCTGCTGCGGATCGATTGTGATGGCGTAGAGCACAACCTCGTGGTCACTGCCGCGCATGTGGAAGACGTCGAGGAGGTCTTTGACGCCGATGTCGTGGGCGGTGAGGGTGGGTGGGTAATCGCGCGAGAAGCGGGGCGTGGTGCGGGTGACGGTGCCGATCGGATTGCCATCGGCCGCGGCGTCCACCATGATGATGCGGGCGGCGTTCTCAAGGGGATCGAGCAGAACAAAACCGCCGGTGCCGCCGTCGAGACATTCAATGGCGGCCGGCAGCGTGTGTTTTTCCAATTCCCTGACTACGTAAACGCCGATGCCTTCATCGCCTAGCAGAACGTTGCCCAACCCCAGCACCAGCGTCTTATTTTGGTTATTTACCACGCTTCTCCCGCTCAAACTTCCAACCACCTATGATCGAGGATACCGTGCCGCGCCCCTCGATGTAGTCGTGATAGAAGGCCAGATAGATGTGAACGATGATGAACGTGACGAAGAACCACAGGAAGAGATGGTGCCAGAAACGCACGCCGAATTCGCCGCCCATGAGGGGGACGATCCAGACAAACATTCTGGGGAGCCACGAGTTGCTCATGCTGGAGTAGAGCGCGAAGCCGGTGATGGTCTGCGCGACAAACGCCAGGAAAGTAAAGAAGTAGATCAAGCCAGCAAGCGCGTTATGCCCGGTCGAAATGGGCCCGTGCAGTTGGCTTTCGAGAACGTCCGCTTTAATGACGTCGACGATCTCTTGCCTCTGCGATTTCTTGATCGGGAAGAAGGCGTTCCAGTGAGAGTACTTGTTGCCGACGAAGCCCCAATAGATTCTCGCCGCGAAGTTGAAGAGGTAAATAAACGCGGCGAGGAAGTGGAGGAACCGCACCCAGCCGAACCAGTATTGCTGATAGGCTTCAGCTGCGTAGAAAACGCGGAGGGGCGCCCCGATGAGGTAGCCGGTAACACAGAGTACAACCAGAGCTACCGCGTTGATCCAGTGGTAAACGCGTACCGGCAGTTCCCAAACATAGATCCGCCGGTACTCTACCGGTTGCGGTTGAGCATCCGGTAAAACGCTGCCTGCGCTAGTGCTAGCACCGATATTCGGAGTACTCATGGGCATCACTCGAAGGAAACCTGGTGAAGGTGCTTGCCTTGCGGATCGTACAGATGGACGGCGCAGGCCAGGCACGGGTCAAAGGAATGGATGGTACGGATGATCTCGACCGGCATCTCAATATTGGCCACCGGGGTGCCGATGAGCGAGGCTTCGAAGGACGAGCGCTGCCCCTTGGCATCACGTGGCGAACCGTTCCAGGTGGTCGGAACCACGAGTTGGTAGTTATCGATCTTGCCGTCCTTGATCTTGATCCAATGGGCAAGCGAACCGCGGGGCGCTTCGACGAGCCCGACACCCTCGGCTTCCGCAGGCCATGATTTTGGCTCCCAGCGCTCGCCGTTGAATGTGGAAGTCTCGCGGGTCTTTACGCGTCCCATCAACTCGGCAAAGAACTCCTTGAGCCAGATCATTGCCAGAGCTGCATCCAGACCGCGCGCCGCAGTGCGGCCGAGCGTGGAGAACAGAGCGTCGACGGGCACACTGAGCTTGCCGAGCGTGTCCTTGACCAGTTCCTGCACGTCGGTGTGACCGGAGGCATAGGCAACCAGCAGCCTTGCCAGAGGGCCAACCTCCATCGGATTTTCCTTCCAGCGCGGAGTCTTGAGGAAGGAGTACTTCGCAAAGCCTTCGAGTGTCTCAAAGGGCGGTTTTGGTCCGGTGTAGTTGATTTTGGTTTCGCCTGCCCAGGGATGGATACCAACATCGTTTCCGCCATCGTAGCTGTACCAGGAGGAGGCAATGTACTCCTTGATCTCCTGCGAGTCGCGCGGATTGACGGGATACACGTGGCTCAGATCGCGATTGAGGACTACGCCGCGCGGATACTTGAAGGACTCGGGCTGGCCGTATCCCTTGGTGGGATACTCGCCATAGCTGAGGTAGTTCTTGAGTCCCCCGCCCCACTTGGCCCAATCCTTGTAGAAGGAGGCCACTGCGAGCAGATCGGGAATGTAGACCTGGTTGACGAATTCATCGGCCTGGCTTATGAGGCGCGCGACGAGATTGAGGCGTTCGGAGTTGATGGCTGCGACTTCATCGGCATCGATGGAGCACGGGACGCCACCCACAAGGTAGTTTGGATGCGGGTTCTTGCCACCGAACACCGCGTGGATCTTCACAATCTCTTTTTGCCATTCGAGGGCGTCGAGGTAATGAGCCACAGCGATGAGGTTCACTTCGGGCGGCAACTTGTAGGCCGGATGGCCCCAGTAGCCATTGGCGAAGATGCCCAGTCCGCTGGCCGCAAAAGACTTGATCTTATCCTGCACTGAGGAGAAATAGGCGGGGGTGTTCTTGTCCCACTTGGAGAACGATTGCGCCAGTTCCGCAGCCTTTTTCGGATCGGCCTTGAGGGCGTTGACGATGTCAACCCAGTCCAGGGCATGCAGATGATAGAAGTGCACCACATGGTCCTGCACATAGAGGGTCGCCATCATGATGTTGCGGATAAGCTCGGCTGTGGGAGGGACCGCGATGCCAAGCGCGTCTTCAACGGAGCGCACGCTGGCCAGCGCATGCACCGTGGTGCAAACGCCGCAAACGCGCTCGGTAATAGCCCATGCATCGCGAGGATCGCGGCCGATGAGGATCTTCTCAAGACCACGGATCATGGTGCCTGCGCTGAAAGCGTCGGTGATGACGCCGTTCTCGACCACTGCCTCGATGCGCAGATGGCCTTCAATACGAGTTACGGGATCGACGACTACGCGTGCCATAGGCTCTCACGACTCCTTTTGATCTTCGGCGTGCACTTCAGCAATCACGCTCCGTTTGCGTATGTTGGTGACCACCGCGTGGGCCGCAACTCCAGCGACCGTAGCAATGCCTACCACCGTGCCGACCGTATCCGCCGTGCTTTCGATGCCGAAGCCGGGGAACGAAGCCAGATGCTGGTAGAACGGTCCGTTATCCCAGAAACCTTCCTCGCTGCATCCGATACATCCGTGACCGGACTGAATGGGATAGCTTGTGCCCTCGTTCCACTTGACCACCGAGCAGGCGTTGTAGGTGACCGGACCGCGGCAGCCCATCTTGTAAAGGCAATATCCCTTGCGTGCGTTCTCGTCGTCGAAGGACTCGACGAAGAGGCCGGCATCGTAATTGGGGCGGCGATAGCAGGTGTCGTGAACGCGGCGTCCGTAGAACTCCTTGGGACGGCCCAGACTGTCGAGCGCGGGGACCTGCCCCAGCACCAGGAGGTGGGTCACCACGGCCATCATGACGTCGGCAATGGGCGGGCAGCCGGGCACGTTGATGACTGGTTTGTCTACCAATTTGTGAATCGGTGTGGCACCAGTGGGATTGGGTTTAGCGGCCTGAACACAGCCATTGGAGGCGCAGCTTCCCCAGGCAACCACGGCGGCCGCATCGGCAGCCACAGTCTGCAGGATCGACTCAGCAGTTTTGCCGCCGATCATGCAATAGACGCCGCCGTCCTTGGTAGGCACGGCCCCCTCAACAAGGACAATGTACTTGCCCTTGTTGTTCTTGATTGTGTCGTTGAGGCTCTTCTCCGCCTGGAAACCGGAGGCGGCCATCAGGGTCTCGGTGTAGTTCAACGACAGTACATCGAGAAGCGCGTCAACCACGATGGGGTGAGAGGAACGGATGAACGACTCACTGCAGCAGGTGCACTCCTGAAAGTGCATCCAGACCACTGCCGGCTTTTCTTTCTTTTCAAACGCAGAGACGACCTGGCCTACGGCGGATTGACCAAGCCCGGCTGCGGTTGCGGCGGCAGCGCAGAATTGGAGAAAATCTCTGCGGCTGTAGCCCTTCTGCTGCATTGACTGCCAAATAGAAAGCCCCATGCCATACCTCGCTCGCTGTGCAGGTAGCGGAGATATCCCGGAGGTGGAAGAACGGGAAGAGAAGTCCAGGATCTCGCCAACTAATGTGAGCGAAGGTACGCACCGGAAATAGCGGCTCGCTGTGAGCTACGTCACACATGTTTCAAAGTGTTCTTTCGGCTCGAAAAACCGGCATAGTCAACGCCCAAATCACACCCGGCATCGCAGACAGGGCAGAGATGTACTGTAGGTTCCTTACAGAGCACAATTTAAATGAATTGGACTATTTTAAACCGATTTGAGATGGAATCAGTCGCGCGGAATTTCGAGTGCGCCGGTGAGGCTGGACACTTTTTCAACGCCGTGGCTTCGGCACCAGGATTCAAGGCCGCGAGCGAGACGTTCGACAGCCCGGGGATCGGCGTAGCTGGCGGTTCCAACCTGGACTGCAGTTGCGCCCGCAAGCAGGAACTCGACGGCATCTTCTGGGGTGACGATACCGCCCATTCCAAGGATCGGGATTCTAACAGCGTGCGCAGTCTCGTAGACCATGCGCAGAGCAATTGGCTTGATGGCCGGCCCGGAAAGGCCGCCGGTGATGTTACTGAGGCGTGGCCTGCGGGTTTCAGCATCGATGGCGAGGGCAAGAAATGTGTTGGTCAAGCTGATCGCATCCGCACCCGCCTCGGCCGCGATGCGCGCCATATGGGCGATGGAAGTGACGTTGGGCGAGAGTTTAACGAAGAGGGGGCGGGTAGAGGCGGACTTGGCGCGGCTGACCAGATATTCTAGTGAGCCAGGGTCTGCCCCGAAGGCCATGCCTCCGGCGTGAACATTGGGACAGGAGACATTGAGTTCGTAAGCGTGTATTCCTTCGGCGTGATTTAACCGTTCGATTACCTGTATGTAATCTCCAACGGTATAGCCAAAGACGTTTACGATGACCTTGCAACTTGGGTAACGCGCGAGGGGAGGAAGCTTGCGCTCGATGTACTCGTCGACTCCTACGTTTTGCAGTCCGATGGCGTTGAGCATGCCGGCGGCAGTTTGCACAATGCGGGGGGCGGGGTGGCCGGCCATGGGCAGAATGGAGATGCCCTTGGTGACGAATCCGCCGATGCGTTCGAGGGAGACGATCTCTTCAAATTCGATTCCGTAGCCGAAGGTGCCGCTGGCGGCTATCACCGGGTTGACCAGTTCGAGGCCGGCCAACTTCACTTTCATGTCGGGTTTCACGCGCGGGAATCATCCTTTATCAGTGGACAGTGGCCAGTTGCTTAGACGGCACCTTATTTGCTGGAGACCGGCTTGATGGCTTCGGTCAGCACGCGGCCTACTGCTGCTGAGGGCTGATTGATTCCAGCCATCGAGGCCAGGGTGGCCGCCAAATCTACCGGGGCTACACGTCCATGATACTCGCCCGGTATAAACGGCGCTCCGTAGAACGCGAGCGGCACATGGCGATCGTAAGACCAGGGACTGAAGTGCGTGGTTCCGCCGAAGGCGCTGGTTCCCGTGATCTGGTAGGCGTCGAGGAGGAGCATGACGAACCAGTTGCCGTGCTCCGTGTAGCTATGCGCCAGCAAGCGGCCCCATTCGGAAGGGGGCAACTGTCCATGAGCCAGTTCGAGGCGGGTGTAGACACCCGCAACGGCCTGCGCGGGCGGAAGACGTTGCTGCACAGGAGACGGTCCATTAGCTGGAGGAGCCTGGCCTGCAACTGCATCGGGCAAGAGCGCGGCCACTGCGTCTTCGGCTGCATTTTCGTCCACTTTGACCTTCGCAAAGGCCCGACGATCGAGCGCAATGTAGGGAAGGTCGGAGCCGGGCAACAGGTATTGGATGTGTCCGCCCGGCGAGTAGCGGGCATTTAAATCGGCATTCAATTTCGCATACAGCTTCTCCATGTTGAGAACTGCCGAGTGAATGCCCAACTTGGCGGCATCACCAGGAACAGGCGCAACACCGTGGTCCGCTGTCAGAGCCAACCAGGCGTTGTTGAGCCCGAGGGTCTGGTCGAGCCATGAATTGAAGCCGTCAAGATCGCGATCCAGGGAAAGGATCATCTGTTCCTCTGAGTCCGAATCGGGTCCGAACTGATGGCCCTGGATGTCGTTCGGCGAAAGCGACACCACGACCATGTCCGTGACGCCGTTCTGACCGAGCTTCTCTCCGGAGATAAGCGCCCTGGCGAAATCGAGTTCGTAGCGGTTGGCTGCCGGAGTTCTGCCGACCAGTTCGAAAAACTGCGTGGTGCCCTCAACGCTGGACTCGCGGGCAGCCTCGGCTATACGCGTGCCGGCATTGAAGGCGTGCGCCCACTCTGGAAGGTGATCCATATAGTAGGTGGATGTGGTGAACTGGCCGCTGGAATTGTCGATCCAAAAGGCACCGTTGGCGGCCTGGCCGGAAGGCAGAATGGCGGCGCGGTCCTTAAGAGAAATGCCGTAGACGCGAGAGCGTCCCTGTGTGGCGAGCCGAAGCTCATCGCCGATGGTGGTAGCGCGGAGGTTCCGTGGAGAAGATCCGAGGATGAAGCGCGGAGCATCGGCGGGGGCGCCAGGCTGATTGGCGGGGATTGAAGCGGCGGGAATGTCGACCAACTGATAGCGCTCATCTTCGACCGCAGTAACCTGGTGATCGTACGAGCGCGAAGCGTCCCACCATTCGTTGGAATCGATGCCGTGGCCATCGGAATAGGCACCGGTTCCGATGGTCGCGTGGCCGGGCGCAGTTTTGGTATTGGCGTAGTCGTAGTAACAATCGGTGAACCAAGCACCCTGGTCCATGAAGAGTCGGAAGCCGCGGCCCTTGAACTCGCTTCGATCGCGGTTGAGGTAGTCGCCGCGGAACTGGTCGATGACGACGAGAACGATGAGTTTGGGACGGCCGGCGTAGACCTGAGCCGGAGCCGAAATGGGAAGAAGACAGGCAAGAAAAAGAGCGGCAAAAAGACCAGACAAGGCCCGCAGAAAATTACGACGTGATCCCATAGAGCGATTCTAAATAAACAATCGTTTCAAAATAGTCAATATCCGCTATGTCCCGTCTGAAAAGTTCTTTGTAAAACGCGCGAAAGAACAAACGCAGACTCTTCGCTCACCACCCCCGAACTCCACCCCGGAAAGCGTTCGGGGCCCCGTTGGCTCCTCATGAACGGCCCGGTTGAGTGTTGTTCTGTCCCACCCATTCCGCAAAGAACGCGGAATGGATGGGGCACGGAACTTTTGTGCAGATTAAACGACAACCGGGTCGGTGGCGGAGATTTTGACTGGGGTGAGCCAGCCGAAACGGTCGGGCTTGAGGCCGTTGACGATGCCGAAGAACTCGTCGGCGATCTTCTTGGTGATTTCGCCAGCTTTACCATCACCT
>Ga0114951_10000663_pt1 | contig 46288 bp, 50 predicted proteins | sample AM7aDNAmetaG_FD_88677 | JGI IMG/M metagenome (GOLD analysis project Ga0114951, IMG submission 88677) | Freshwater microbial communities from Finland to study Microbial Dark Matter (Phase II) - AM7a DNA metaG | ecosystem: Environmental > Aquatic > Freshwater > Lake | place: Finland: Lake Alinen...
AGAAAAGTCTGAAAAAAATAGGAATGGATCCATCCTGCGGGCTCCGGCTATTATCCGCGTCCGAGCTGCTGGTGGGCACGGGCCAGGTGCCCGGCACCAAGGGCTCCAAGCAGCGATAACTCCCCTGCAAGGACACCGGATGCAATGATCTCGGCGAATTTACGTGCATGTGCCCCGGGCGGGTCCCCTCCGCCGGAAACCCCAAGGAGCGAGAGGCATTCTTTCTGCGTAGCAATGCCGGTGCCACCCCCCACTGTCCCGACGTTCAGCGATGGCAGGGTCACCGCCACATAGAGACCGCCCGGAGCCGGGTCAACCGTAGTTATGCAACTGCTCCCTTCAACCACGTGTGCCGGGTCCTGGCCGCACGCGATGAACATTGCCGCGATCACATTTGCCGCATGGGCGTTGAACCCGAGTGAACCGGCGCGTGCTGAACCGACGAGATTCTTTCGGAGGTTTACCTCGGTAATCGTCGCTGCATCAGTCTTAAAGACCTCCTGGATAAGTCCGTCCGGCAGGAAAACTCCTGCAACCACGCTTTTTCCCCGTCCACGAACAAGGTTGATTGCTGCAGGCTTTTTATCGGCGCACATGTTCCCTGACAGGGCAATAAGCCTCGCGCCCGTTGAACCTGCGATCAGGTCCGCTACTTTAGCGCTCGCGATCGTCACCATGTTCATACCCATCGCGTCCTTGGTGTCGAACTCCAGCCGTACAAAGACGCTTGTCCCGGTGACCGAGGTAGTAACATCAAGAAATTTCCCATGTGATGTCGTGCTCTCCGCGATATTCCTGATATCTTCACGGTGCATGGAGACCCATCCCACGATCTCCTTCGCATGGCTGACACTTCGCGCTGCGAAGACGGGTGCACGGGTCATCCCATCCCTTAAAATCCGGGCGTCTGCACCGCCGGCCTTCGTGATCGCTCCGCAGCCCCGGTTTACCGAGGCGATCAGCGCCCCCTCAGTCGTGGCGAGCGGAAGAAAAAACTCCCCCTCTGCGTACTCACCGTGCACGGCGAGCGGGCCGGCAACACCCACCGGTACCTGTACCGCGCCAATCATGTTTTCGCAGTTTTTCCTGACTACCGCGTCGATCCCGATGGTATAGGACCCGAGGTTTTTGAGGTCTGCTCCCGTGACCTGCTCAATATAGGTCCTACGGATGCGTACAGCTTCGGACGGGGAAACTTCCTTCTCAAGGGCATATAATTTAAGAGACCCTGACTTAAGTCTCTCAAGGTAATCCTGCATGAGATAATGTTTTGTCCCCGGGATAAATGAGTTAGTGGTGGTCGTCATGGTGAAGGTGGAACAATGGGCATGTTGTGTGTCGAAAAAAAAGGGGGAAGAAAGCCGGCAGCAGCTCATCGTTTCAGGGGATCTGGACACCAGCCTAAAACCATTTGTGGAAGGAGACATGATATTTTTCCCTATTCTCTCGGGTTGCGAAGGCAATTTGCGGGTATTTTTTGCCGCTCATGAAAAGAGGCGGTTCCCATTGGAACGTCACGAATTGATCGGGGGTATCGCGATACTGCAGGAACCTGACCGCATGGCTGCAGAAACCCTCCTTGCTTCGCGGCCGGGAATCCATACCGTGCTGGCCACGACCAGCGATGTCCAGGGCGAGTACCGCACCCGGGAGTTTGAGGTGCTGGCGGGAGTTCATACGACCAGGACGCGGGTCATTGAGTACGGGCATCATTTTACCGTCGACCTTTCAGAGGCTTATTTCTCCCCGCGGCTCGCAACCGAGCGGCAGCGGTTGCTGCACCAGATGGGTGAACGGGAGGCCGTGCTTGATATGTTCGCAGGGGTCGGGCCGTTCGCCATCACAATGAGTACGTCAGCCCGTCTTGTCATTGCCTCTGATATCAACCCGGCTGCCGTTATCCTGATGAAAGAAAACTGTTCCGGTAATCATTGTACCAATGTCATGCCCGTACTGGCAGACTCGGGGAGGTTGTCAAAGATTCTACCCTGGAAATTCGACCGCGTAGTGATGAATCTGCCCATCATTGCGCCACAGTTTCTTGAGGAAGCGTTCCGGCTATGCCGGCCGTGCGGAACGATCCATTGTTACGCGCTTGTGTCATCTGAAGGCGAATACCTTGATCAGATCGATAGGTTTCAGCCGACTGCAGTCCGGGAACACCTGGTGAGGTCATATTCCCCGGGAAAATGGCATACCGTGTACGATATCACGGCTGGAAAATAATTAAAAAATGGGGATACCTTATTCATCCGGCACGTACTTGGTGCCGTAATAAATAACCCCGCTTGCGCCATCTGCTGCAATGCGACGGAACGTTCCCTTTACACGCATCCCGATCTTTACATCACCGGGGGTACAGACGATCTGGGCCGTAATCCGTGGCCCCTCATCCAGCTGCACGATGGCGAGGGCATAGGGGGTTAAGTCTTCAAACTGGTCACTTGCCGACCGGATGATCGTGTGGGTGACGACAGTTCCCGTACCCTTAAACTTGTATTCGACGATCTCACCGCTGCGGCGGCAGTCGGGACAAAATGAACGTGGCGGGAAGAAATGTCTTCCGCATGTTTTACAGACCGTCCCGATCAGGTTGTACCGCTGTGGGATCTTTCTCCAGAACCTTGCTACGGACATTTGTCTCACACTCCGAATATATGCACGGCAACCGTCGCGCCAGTACCACCCACGTTGTGGGTCATCCCAATCTTTGCACCATCAATCTGCCGGCCCTTTGCCTCACCACGGAGCTGGGTCACAATTTCGTAGACCTGCTTGATACCTGTCGCCCCGACCGGGTGTCCGCAGGCCTTGAGGCCCCCGCTGGTATTGACCGGCAGGTCTCCGTTCAACGCAGTCACGCCCTCCCCTGTCAGCCTTCCTGCCTCTCCCTTTTTGCAGAACCCGAGGTCTTCGATGGCACAGATTTCGGCGATGGTAAAGCAGTCATGCACCTCGACGAGGTCGATCTCTTTTGGAGTAATTCCGGCGGTTTTGAATGCCCGTCGACCTGCGGCCACGGTGGCATCGAGCGTCGAAATATCTCTCCGGTCATGGAGGGTGATGGTGTCGCTCGCCTGTTCACTCGCAAGAACCCGCACCGGGGTATCAGTAAACTCGCGGGCCCGGTCAAGGGGCGCCACAATGACGGCTGCCGCCCCATCGGTGATTGGGGAACAGTCAAACAGTCGTAGAGGATCCGCGACTAGCGATGACCTGAGCACAGTGTCAACGGTAATCTCCTGCTGGAACTGGGCAATCGGGTTTCTTGCCCCGTTATAATGATTTTTCACCGCAACCTGCGCCAGCTGCTCCCTTGTTAACGGGTATCGGCTCATGTAGTCTGTCGCGATCATCGCATAGAGACCCGGGAAGGTAGCCCCGACAAACCCCTCCCATTCGCGGTCTGCCGCGCCGGCAAGCGCATCCACGCTCGCACCGGTCCCGACATCGGTCATCTTCTCAACTCCTGCGGCGACCACGATATCTTCCATGCCGCTGGCAACCGCGATCACGGCCTGACGGAACGAAAGTCCGCCTGAAGCACAGGCAGCTTCCACCCTTGTTGATGGGATATGACGTGTGGAGAGGCCGGAATAGTCGGCAATCAATGCGCCGATATGCTCCTGTTCGATAAACCTTCCGGCACTCATGTTCCCGACATACATCGCGTCGATATCCTCACCTGACAGGCCTGCATCGTCAAGTGCAAGGGCACCTGCCTCAACAAAGAGGTCACGGAATGAACATCCCCATTTCTCTCCGAACCGGGTACACCCGATTCCTATTACTGCAACGTCTCTCATTCCTGCATCACGATTTTCCCTTTGTGTTTCGCATACTGCGCATACTGGACATAGATCGGATTTTTCAGGAGATGCTCCACTGATGGTGCTGCACCCCGGTTAAAGTCCTCTGACTCGATTTGATCCGTCACCGAGATATCGAATGCATCGCTTCCTGCCCCGGAGCCGAATGAACAGACGAATATCCTGTCCCCTGCTTTGGCGATATCAAGGGTGGCAGCAAGGCCGATCATACTCGAACCGCTGTACGTATTCCCGAGCCTTGGGACAACAAGCCCGGGCTTTATCTGGTCCTGGCTGAATCCAAGTGTTTTAGCAACTTTCTGGGGGAATTTCGCATTCGGCTGGTGAAATACCGCGTAATCGTAGTCTTTAGCTGATTTGCCGAGTTCTTCCAGCATCAGGCGGCTTGCACCCTCGACATGTTTGAAATAACCCGGGTCACCGGTAAAACGGCCGCCATGACGTGGGTAGTCCTGCCCCTCTCTCCTCCAGAAATCAGGGGTATCGGTGGTAAACGAGCAAGTGTGATGAATCCGGGCGATTGGGTCCTGTCGTCCGATAAGGAAGGCGGCTCCACCCGCAGCAGCGGTGTATTCAAGTGCATCGCTTGGAGCACCCTGGGCCACATCGGAACCGATTGCGAAACCGTATTCGATCATGTCACTTTTTACAAGGCCCATACACGTCTGGATGCCGGCAGTCCCTGCCTTGCAGGCGAACTCATAGTCCGCTGCCATCATCCTTGGTGTGGCCCCAATCGCTTCACCGACCGTGCAGGCAGTTGGTTTCACTGCATAGGGATGTGATTCGCTCCCGACATAGACCGCACCGATCTTTTCCGGGTCAATAGCTCGGCGTAACAGTGCATTCCTTGCAGCTTCGACCGCGATGGTTGCCGTATCCTCGTCGAGGTCGGGGACTGATTTCTCAAAAACCCCGAGGCCACCGGTAATATCACTGGCATTTGCGCCCCATACTTTGGCGATCTCTTCTACCTTAATCCGGTATCGCGGTATGTATACACCGTAGGTGATAATTCCTACCATTTTTCTTCCCTCAATGTGCTTACGATTTTGTCAATGCTCATTTCTGTACTGAGTACCGTGATCCGGTCTTTCTCTGCCATCAACGATACAAGCGGATGGACGTTCGATGCCTCGATCCCCTGCAGCACTACGCACCTCGGTTTGAACGGTGTGACCCTGATGGCGACCATGGGTGATTTTCCCGTGGACACATTGGTGAATATCAGGGCACGTTCGGTGCTCCAGCCATAGATGCGGTTGAACTCATTTGACGAGAGGTTCATTATCGCATTTAGGCTGTTTACGACCGTGTAGCCGAAGATCGTCTGGTCCATTGATCCGCAGATCGGCGTGCAGTTAATTGCACCGGAAAGCAGGGCAAGAGGGACCGGACTCGCATAGTCATGCATGTCATAGATGACATCCTCGTCAAAGTCGCTGTACAGCATCTTTGCAAATTTCTGGATGTTTTTACCGCCGCTCGCCTCGTCTATCGAGAGGATGCTGTCAACAATTTTTCCGACGACGGCAGTCCCGGGGCTTTTTCTTCGCCCACTCTCGTAGTCACTGATGACCGACGGTGAAACTTCCAGATGGTCGGAGAGGACCCCCTGGGGGATGTCAAAACTCATCCTCCACTTTTTCAGGGCCTTCCCCGGAGAGTCCGAGAGCGTGATCTCACCGGCCATTTTTTCGGCCAGCTGATTTCGCAGTCCGGATTTCATGGTCAAGTACATAAAACCCGAAAGATATTATAACTAACGAATGCAACTTCGACATTTCACGAATTCATGGGTATGAAAAATCACCAGGACCTCCAGAAGGGGTTACCGTGCATTGCCTTGTCCTGCTCCCGGGCGAGAGACCTGATCATATTATGTTGCAGAAGGAAGACAGGTATTAATTTTTTCCAGCATCCGGCTGGTGCCGTTTCCATTGCATACCAACTCATAAATAATAAGCATCCCAATTTTGATAAACATGATACCACCTGAAGACCTCCAGTGTCTCAAAGTAATTGCACTGCGGGGTGGCTGTAAGGGACCGGTCTTCGTTTCATCGCAGACCATTGGTGAGATGCTTTCGATCAGCCAGCAGACTGCATCCCGGCGGTTGAAAGGGCTGGAGGCCCGTGGTTTTATTGTGCGGACGATTATCCCCGACGGCCAGCATGTGACCCTGACTGGCGCCGGAGAAGCTGAGCTCCGGAAGGAATACCAGGAATATAGCCGGATTTTTTCCGAGCACAACAAGGGGTATGTGATGAACGGGACGGTGGTCAGCGGAATCGGGGAGGGTAAATATTACATGAGTCTCGCCCCATACAAGGCGCAGTTCAAAACTCATCTCGGGTTTGAACCCTACCCGGGCACCCTCAACATCCGCCTCTCGTCCTCGAGTATTCCGGTACGCAAGAAGATCGATGCGCTGGAATGGATCCGGATCAAGGGGTTTTCGACAGATGGCAGGACATTCGGCGATGCAAAGTGCATTCCATGTCATATTGGTACCATATCCTGTGGTATTGTGATGCCGGGAAGGACTCACTATCCTGAAGACATCATTGAAGTGGTTGCTCCGGTTGCTCTCCGCAGAAAACTTGGTGTTGAGGATACGGACACCGTCACGGTTGAGGTGGAGTAGTGATCGATGAGGCCCTGGACGCATTGCGTGACGGGAAATTTATCCTGCTCTATGATTTTGATGACAGGGAAGGAGAAACGGATTTTGCGATACGTTCCGACGTAGTCACACCGCGCCACATTTTCCAGATGCGAAAGGATGGTGGCGGGCTGATATGCACGGCGGTCCATCCGGTGGCTGCCATCCGTCTCGGGCTGCCGTTTGCAAGCGATGCGCTTAGGGCGGTTGCCGTGGCAGAACGTGAAGGGGACATCCCGTATGACCGGAAGAACCACTCCTCCTTCTCGCTCTGGGTGAACCACCGGAACACATTCACCGGTATCACCGACCGTGACCGGGCGCTGACGGTCAATGCAATTGCTGAACAGGTAAAAAATGCACTGAATGGTGGATGTGTGAACTTCCATGAAGTCTTCCGGACCCCAGGGCACATGGCCCTCCTGCGGGCGGCTGAAGGGCTGCTCGACCAGCGGAAGGGTCAGACTGAGCTCTCGATCGCCATGGCAGAGATGGCCGGAATCACCCCCGCGGTCACTATCTGCGAGATGCTTGACGACGAGTCTGGTAATGCACTGACAAAATCCGATGCAATACGGTACGCACAAAAGCACGGTCTTGAATTTATCGAAGGTACTGAAGTGATGGAGCGGTGGAATGAACAAAAAAACCCTCATTAATACCTTCAAGTGCCCTGTTTATTGTTGAAACTTGATGTACCGGGCCATCCACCTCATGATAGTGATGAATACCCAGGCACCTGTTTCCATCATATGCATGTAATATTTTTTCGCCTGTACTGGCGAGTGGGTACCTGTGGGGGTTACTAACCCCGCCGGGATTGCCGCCACGACCGGATAATCCGGGTAGCATTCAAAAAGATCAAATGCACACAGGCCTAACGGTATAGCATGCACGACATTTCCCAGGCGCTCCATAACCTTGGATACCCGGCATTCCGCCCGTTCCAGGAGGAGATCGTCCGGGACGTCCTGGATAGGCGGGATGTGCTGGGCCTGTTCGCCACAGGCGCCGGGAAATCACTTTGTTATCAACTGCCGGCCGTGTTACTTGACGGCATGACCGTGGTCGTTTCGCCGCTGATCTCCCTGATGAAGGAACAGGTGGGCACATTACGGCAGAAAGGTGTCGCAGCCGCATCACTCAACAGCAGCCAGACGTATGCTGAGACAAAGGAGCTCACAAGGGCGATCATGGCCGGGGATATCAGGGTACTGTTTGTATCGCCCGAAAAGATATCGACCAGGTCATTTTTTGCACTGATACAGAAGGCAAAAATCAGCCTTTTTGCGATCGACGAGGCCCATTGCATCTCCACGTGGGGCCACCAGTTCAGGCCTGAATACCGGAACCTGTCCGTTCTGAAGGAAAAATATCCAGGTGTACCGATCATTGCCTTAACGGCCACCGCCGTGCCCGAGGTGAGAAGGGATATCATCGACCAGCTGCACCTCGTCAACCCGAAGGTCTACCTGGGGAGTTTTAACCGGCAGAACCTGTTTTACGAGGTGCGGGTGACCACCGACATTTACCGGCATATTACATACGATATCTCGTCACGCAGGAATGTGACGGGGATTATCTACTGCCACACCAGGAAAGAAACTGAAACTCTCGCAAAAAAATTGCGGAATGACGGTTTTTCAGCTGCTGCATACCATGCAGGACTCTCCGATGCGACCCGCACCCGTGTCCAGAATGCCTTTAACAAGGGTACAACGAAGGTGATCTGTGCAACAGTTGCGTTTGGGATGGGTATCGATCGGCCGGACCTGAGGTTTGTTATCCATTATGGGATGCCAAAATGCATCGAATCATACTACCAGGAGAGCGGACGGGCAGGAAGAGACGGGCAGCCTGCCGACTGTATCCTCTACTACCGGAAGTCTGACCGTCCCCGTCTTTCGGCCCTCATTACCAAGGACTCATCCACATCCGAACTTAGGAAAAAGGCATTGCAGAAACTCAACCAGATGGCCTGGTATTGTGAGACTACCGGTTGCCGGAGGGCTGCTATGCTCCGGTACTTTGAAGAGGACTACCAGGGCAGGGCAGAACGGTGTTGTGATATCTGTCAACCGTCGAAACTCCTCCTCCCCGACATCCCCGAAGAAATGACCCCCACTCCCCGGAAAGTCCGGCCACGTCCCGTCCGGCAGGCAGTTGAGGTAACCCCGGTTGCCCAGCTTATCGTGCAGGGTATTATCGACCTTGAACATCCCTGTACCGCGATCTATATCGCCGGGGTACTGACCGGTGCGGCCAATAAAAAAATTTCGGAGTGTGGCCATGACCAGCTGAAGAGCTATCGGACAGTCAGGGGTTGGACCGGGAAAAACCTTGCTGCCCTTATCAGGCACCTCGTGAAGCAGGGGATCCTCCGGGAAATTGAAGGTACCCCAAAGAAAGTCACCCTGAACGGGAGGAGCGGGGAAGTATTCCGGCCCGGGGCGAAGATCCTCTACAAAATTTCGACTTCTTAAACAGGGGAGCCAGAAAAGGGATTGGCTGCACATCATTTCCAGAACAACCGAAACAGAAAACAAATGATAACCCTCCGAATAACTCAGGGCCACACATCAGCTCTTCGCCATTGAATGGCCAATACATGGAGCGGTATCTTCATCGTGCGGGATATCAGAAAATGTGGGGTCCGTGCTATCCCGGGTCCAACCCGGGGTCACGTCACGGGATCGGACCCGTGCCATCTGGCCTCAATGGTTTCGAATTTCTCGAGTAAGAAGAGGCGCCCTGATGACGATGAACCGCGAAAAAAGGATGGTATTTTCAGAATTTTAATTGTGACAGCGCATGATACACCATTTTCCGGTACGCCACCGGATCAAGATGGTATTTTTCAGTCGCACGCACGGAGTCCGGGCCGGACGAAGGGGTGTCCAGGCGGTCTAACGTGGCCTTTGCAGTTTCAAGGACCCAGCAGTCTCTGACCTCGCGATCGACAACCGTAACGGACTCCGCCCTGACTGAGACCAGGATTGTGCCATCCGGGGTCTCGTATATTGAAGGTTTCCCGACGACTGCGACGAAGGCCGGTGGTTCTATCCGGGCCATCTGTTGCATGGCCTCGGGCTGGTAACTCCCGGCAGCCACAAAGAATGTCCCGGTTGGATCCGCAATTCTGCCCCGGTAAAACATGTTCTGTTCACCCTGGCGTTTTTTTTCTGTCATTGAACCGACGAGGAACACCCTGTTGCACCGCTGCCCGGTTGGCAGGAGGACATATGAAGGGCTTTTTTCATCGGTCCCGTCGCGGAACTGTTCCCTGATCTCACGGAGCTCCCCGGCAAACACTCTGCGGGCCGGTTCGCGCTCGAACATGTTCTCGCGCTTTGGGAATCCACCGTTGGCAGGTGTGCTCATGAAACCTCGCCTCCCGTGCGGTTCAACAATTCAGCCAGCATCGTTGGCTCGAAGTGAATACGTTCACAGGAGTTGACAATCAGCCTCCGGTCGATCTCTCTACCCTCACACCGCAGGTAGCGCCCGAGGATCTTCTCTCTCATGCGTAAAAACACCTCGTCCATTCCGAGCGGGTTATTCTCTGCCAGCTCCCTGGATTCTTCCAGTGTCATACCCGTGAGCGATTCCACGACCTCACGCTGCATCAGTGTGTCGATGGTATGAGTGCCGTCATCGAGCCAACCCTTGATCCGGAGGTCGTAATTAAACTTCGGCTGCATTTCATGGACCGGGCAGTAATTCTGGCGGGAAAGCACGCGGTTACACCCTTCAACCGTGCACCGCTTGATCAGTCCGGAACCCGGGGCAATATGGACCAGTGCCCCCTGGAACGTCGAGGCCCCGGAAGAAACGGCGATATCTCCTTCTTCGGCGAGGATATTTGCCGTATTCAGGTTCAAAGAATGACGCCCGTTGAACTCGTCCACCAGTGCGTAGTATATGGTATATACCATGCCTGGTTCCAGGCGCACCATTCCCTCATCTTTCCATGTGACAAATTTCACCGTGCCTGTCTCATCCCCGAGCAGGCCTGACTGGAGCATCCGGTCATGGGTGACATCCCATTCCTGTATCATCTTCACACGGACACTCGCCACACCTGCGGTCAGTTCGGCAAGTGGGGTGATGACCGGGATTAAGACACCATCGACTTCAAGCTCCTTCACGGTCGTCCCAGAGTGGACTTTTAAGTTGAGTGCTCCTTTGAACTCATCAACCACCGCAGACTCAAAACGGTACCACGCGTCCTTTTTGATGACCGGGACCGATGCCTTTGACCAGATGACAAACCGGATCGCTCCTGAAGCGTCGGCGATGATTCCGGAATAGGCAATCGATGGCGAGGGTGAATGGCCAAGTGCAACGATCTTCCCTTCTATCGTGACCCATTCCTCGGTGCTGACCGAGTTGATCAGTTTCTGATCACCGGGACCCGCGGCATTCCCGAGCTGGATGCCAAAATCACGTGCGATATCATACAATACAGTCCTCTCGGCGTCGGCCGGCTGGACTCCGAACTCCTCAATAAGGCGGCGCAGTTTTTGTTCAATCTTTGATTTATCTGCCGCATGTCCTTTTGCCTCAATTTTTTGGGAGATTCTGTCAACAATCTGGGAAATATCCATTTTACATCTCCAGCTACATGTTCACCCGGCAGGGCATATTAATGGTGTTGGGATGCACGGTGTGAAAGTGAATGGGACCACCTGCACGAAGGGTACCCGGCTACCAAGTACAGGTTTAAGTACCGGTATAGTGAATAGTACCCCATGACAGTAACAGCAGATAGCACCATTTATGATCTCTTAAAAGCCAAACCAGAATCATCAGAGGTTTTATTCAAGTTTGGAATGGGATGTGTGGGATGTGCGATTGCACGCGGGGAGACGGTCCGCGAAGCAGCCGAGGCCCATGGAGTCCCACTGGATGAACTCATCGCAGCACTTGGGATTTGATTATAAACCCTGTTTTTTAACCCTGTTTTGTTCGTGTTTCTTCAACTCTTCCAGCGGAGCTTCCGGGTATTGCAAAAGATAATCTGCATTATCCGGTGTGTGAAGTAGTGTACACCGGCTGCAATTCCAAACCCTCCCGCCGTTTGACCCGGTTACCCACTGGCCAAGGGTCTCATCTTTGCAGGGGTAGAACGGGCAGTAGCAGTAATCACATCGCTGTCCGGAAAAATGGCATGGGTAATAGGGACACTGCTCCGGACACCACCTGACAAAATGACCTCCCCCGAGTCTGGAATATACATAAAAGGCCGGGCCGTTTCTGTTTTTGTCATCTTCCTGTCCGAGTGCGTGAGGGAGACCAAAGAGGATGCTCCCTGACACCCGCTTTCCAGCTTCAATGTGCATTCCTGCGTCGTTGTTTCCGGGTAGTCCTTCAGATGCGACAATGACATGGTCATTTGTTTCTACGGTGAATGGCACCCCGGCATTGACCAGGGCTCGCTCTTTCGCACCGGTAACGGTCACAATCATCTGCAGGAGTGCATGATCTGCCAGTCCTTCACCAGAATACACGAGAATACTGGTCTGATCTGCCTGGTTGTCACTCTGCGGGGATGCCAGGATAAAGACCGTGATATAATCATACTGGACAATGCAAAGATGCCTGATGTCATTTCCGGTAATGACCCCGAAAAAATCCATCGGCAGACCTTCCCTGCAGACCTGGTGGGTTAATTCCCTGCATGGGTCCCGATGGGTGGTTTCTGATGTTCCGGCGCTGTGCATTAACAGCGTTGAAACGGGATGCAGGCCACCGCAGGGACCGGTACTTGCAGCAGAAAATGAACCCCTGATAAAAAGAGTATTGTTCCTGATATAATATTTCATGAAAACCGGGTCTTCGTTTACGCTACGGTATAGCGGACCCTGTCCTTTAATTCCTGCTGTTTTCCCGCATTCCACCCTGATACGTCCTGGAGGTACCCGGTGACCCGGCTGATCTGAACCACATCATGAGAGCCGCATTCGGGACATACGGCCGCATGACAGAGCGGGCAGTAATCGATCCCTGAAAGGATCTCGTGCGAGCAATGGCAGTGGTCGAGGGGACACATAATCTCGAGGTGTTCCTCATTGCATTTCGGGCACGGTGTCTCATCGACAATCAGGTGACAGGTATGACACTTGTACCGCCGTTCGGTACCCGGAATATCTTCAAGATGCGTATATTTCTCTGCAATTTTTCGCTGGTCCGCGGTCCATTCCATACTATCAGATAGAATGCCATCCTTTTAAACTTTTAGACCGTTCAGAATGAGTTTCCGCCTCAGTTGACTCATAGGGTTCATCATTTTTATCAGTCTTCCTTTCTCATCATTGGCGGATACCAGCAAACAGCAATGCAGCTTCCTTTGGATCTTCCGCATCATATATCGCACGTCCGATGATGATACCGTCAACAATTTTTGAGATTGTGAAAATATCACCTCCCTGTGCTCCTATCCCCGGAGAATAAATTTTAAGGTCACCGATCAGCTGCTTTAAGGACGCAACCCGGTCAGGCCTCGTTGCCGGTGCAATAATGCCATCTGCATCACACTCTTTTGCGAGCATGGCAATCCTCTCTGCGGTCCCCCCATGGAAGAATTCTGTTGCCCCGGGATGGCTCATTTCGGTGACTACGAAGCACTCGCCCCCGTACTCCCTGGCCACCCCGACGCAGGCCGTCACCGAGTCGCGGCCGGTAAAACCCTGGCAGATCAGTGCGTCATAACCGGACGTAAATACCTCTTCTGCGATAAGCCGGCTGGTATTCGGAATGTCGGCCACCTTAAAATCTGCAATCAGCGGCAGGTCAAGGTCACCAAGTTCATCGGCAATTGAGAGCCCTGCTGCCAGGACGAGGGTGTAACCAACTTTTATTGCGTCAATATCGGGTGCACACCGGGAAGCAATCGCTATTGCCCTCGCCTTGTCTGTTACGTCAAGTGCGAGGATGAGTGTGGTCATTGTTCCAGTCTCTCCAGTACTGCAGCCATCATGAAGGGAAGGAGGACCGTTGCATCGCCATAGACCGTCACAGCCGATGCCTCTTCGGTGATCTTTCCCCAGGAACGGGCTTCATCAAGTGTGGCACCTGACAGGCCGCCGAGGTCCGGGCGGTCTCCCGTCAGTTGCACCGCGTACGAGAAACCGTTTTCTGTCATCAGCATGCTCTGCAGGATAAAATTCTTCGGTACGCCACCACCGATAATCATCGCCCCGGCTTTCTTTGCCGTGAAACAGCGGTCGAGCAACATCGGCATATCCTTGAACGCGTCCACGGTGACGTGCCCGGTCTGGGAGAATAACCAGTACTGGAGCCCAATCATGGAGTCCTGGATGGCAGGACAGAATACCGGGACAGACTTTTTTGCAGCGGTCGCGAGGATTCCGGAACTGAGCCGTGAACCGATATGGGTGAGCAGTTCGCTGATCGAAACTGTTTCCCCTTCGGGCAACCCGGCATATGTCCCCTGCATGAACTCTTCGAACCTGATAAATGCCTCATTCGGCAGGTAGACGTCGTAGATACGGTTAATCTCCTCGTGTCTCAGCTCAATATCCGAACATCCCGCGTCACCGTGATAATGGCGGCACCCGATCGCCTCAATGATATCGTGGGTGAGGTTTGCTCCGGTCGAGACGAGAACGTCGATATGCCCGGCTTCGATGAGGTCACTGACGATCCCGCCCATGCCCGCAGGCACCATGGCCCCGGCGAGGCCGAAAAACTTTGTCACATCCGGGTCACGGAGCATCTTTTCATAAATGCTGATGGCACGGTACAGCGCACCGCCGTTATATGCCCCGGCCTGCCCCATCTGCTCGGCGAGTTCTCCGACCGTCATTCCTGCTTTCAGGTGTACTTGCCTGACCGGTACGCGGCATTCGTGACTCATGTGCTCCCAAACCTTCTCTTCACTTGTTGGACGCGTCCAAGGATAACCCTTCCCGGCAGATTGCCTGTGTCAGGAGTCATGGACCCCTGCAGAGGGGTTTTGCCAGGTGTCTGCGGGCGATTGGCGGGACTTCATACCATCCGGGTGTAACGGTCCTGTCATGAAATGTAACCTGCGGGTCTTTCGTTCGGGCCCCGCACTTCCTGCATTTGTAGCCCTTCTGAGCACCTGCACTCGTCATCCGGGCTCCACACGAGGGGCAGACCGGTGGTCGTTTAGTCATGGCGGGTGACAACGTGAGAATACAGATCTTCTCTAGGTTTATACTGCCACCCTTATAGCTCCCGGTGACGAGCACCCGGTCCCCCGGCCATAATGCCCGGATAATGTTCCGGAACCCCTTCGTCGGCTCGTATGCCATGCAGCGGACTTTCTGGTCCCCGTCCCCGATCTCAATCGATACATGTCCCCCTATTCCACTCTGTGCACAGGCGCATACCGTACCGGTCACATGATAGGAAAAACCCTCCGTAAGAGATCCGATCTCACCCTCAACGAGGTGCGCATCGGTGCCCTGGTTTGTGACAAAGATCTGTTCAATTTCCGTAGGTTCCGAATCAACCTGCATCCTTGCGAGGGCAACCCACGAGGGGCTCTCTCCCCGGACCCCGAAGAGGACCGGGTCAGGTGTGTGCGGGACACAGACAACGCAGTTATTTTCGATATCGAAGGTATCCCAGGTATGTGGGAAGGTGGACGTCTCGGCATCAGACAGGCTGTGCCGGTCAACCGATCTCGGTGTACCAAAGGCGTCGGGTTTCCTGTATGCCAGGTATTCAAATGTCCTGTCAGGGACCACGCTGCAGACTGCGGCGGTCGCCCCGATCAGTCCCCTGCCATTCTTAAAACCTTTATAGCGTGCTCCGGCTGCCTCCAGGATGGCAATCGCTTCTTCTATGGTACAGAAATCCCTGACCGTCTTATAATAAAAATCCGGTGGAGGGCGGGTCTCGACCGCTACAACACCTGGATTTGTGTTTTCATGGGACATATGGGCTAGTGAGCCGACCATATCGCAGGCGATATCGAACACGCGGTCCACCGGTCCGTTCACCATAAGGCAGATCGCAGCGTTTCCCCTGGTCTTGTAGATTACGTTCGGGTTCAGGCGGAGAAGCCGTGCCTCCAGAACCAGCATATGCTGTGTAATCAGCCGCCTGGCCAGCAGTGCCCCGAGGTAGGTGGTACACATGCCGGAAGGTGAATCCGTATCGTCAATACCGAGGAGCATGCAAATAACCTATTATTTATTATATCACGTACTAAATCCATCCTAACGGAAAATGACACAGGACCGGCTCCTCCAGATGGTTATGAGCGTGATGATCTCCGGAGGTTACCTCGTCTCCGAACGGTTCAGCATGCGGCCCAGGAGTTTCGACCTCATTGCGAGCAACGGGAAGATGACACTCGCGATAAAAGTTGTATCCCATATCGACAGTGTCAGCGAGGTGACGGCCTTCGACCTTGAGCTGGTCGCACGACACCTCAAGGGTTCCGCGATTATCATCGGTGAGCGGGCACGGGACGCGGAACTGGAGCGAGGTGCCGTATATCTCCGGTACGGGATCTACGCGATCAGCGTGTCAACACTCTACGATTATATTGTCGAGGGGATCCCACCACTGATTTATGCCTCACCAGGTGGCCTGTATGTCGCGATTAACGGGGATGCACTCCGCGAACAGAGGGAGAAGCGGAGTATGTCGCTTGGTGACCTGGGAAATCTCCTCGGGGTATCCAGGCGGACGATCAGCAAGTATGAAAGTGGGATGGGGACCACCCTCGAAGTAGCCCAGAAAATCGAAGAACTGTTTGACAGCGGGCTGGTGCAGTCCATTGACCTGCTGCAGCGGCATGCAGAGTCCAAAGAACGAGAACAGTCCCCGGACGAGGAGGCCCCCATGGGGTTCCTCAAGCAGATCGGAATGACGCTCCATACCCTGCAGCGGGCGCCGTTCCAGGCCCTGATCATCTTTCATGGCCATACGATCCTGACCGGGTATGGTACTGCTGAGCGTGTCGTCAAGCGCGCTGCACTGATCGGGAACATCTCGCAAGTGACCGGTACCCGGGCGATGTGCGTCCTCACCGATTACTACAAAGAGAAAAAAATCGGAAAAACCCTGGTGATTGGCGAGGAACGTCTTCAACACGTAGCCGACGGTGAAGAGTTGATCGAGATGATCGACAAGTGACAAGGTTTATATAGAACCACAAACCAACTTTTACCGCTCAAAGTGGTGAAAACTATGTCACAACAGCTTGGAGGACAACCGATTCTGATTTTAAAAGAGGGTAGTTCACGTACCCGTGGCCGCGATGCCCAGGGCATGAACATCACTGCTGCCAAGGCAGTGGCAAGTGCAGTGCGCACTACTCTCGGTCCAAAAGGAATGGACAAGATGCTCGTCGACACCATCGGGGATGTCGTCATCACCAATGACGGTGTGACCATTCTCAAAGAGATGGACATCGAGCACCCAGCGGCAAAGATGATGGTCGAGGTCGCGAAGACCCAGGACGATGAAGTCGGCGATGGGACAACCACAGCCGTTGTTATCGCAGGCGAACTTCTGAAACGTGCGGAAGACCTCCTTGAACAGGACGTCCACCCAACTGTCATTGCAGCAGGGTACCGCATGGCCGCCGAAAAGGCACAGGAGATTTTGAAAGAGATTGCCATCACCATCAAACCAGGTGACATTGCAATGCTCAAGAAGATCGCTGAGACCGCAATGACCGGAAAGGGCGCAGAAGCATCGAAAGACAAGCTCTGTGACCTCGTCGTCAAGGCAGTCACGATGGTTGCCGACCCCGACGGCACGGTTGACACCGATTATATCAAGGTCGAGAAGAAAGTCGGCGGATCAATCGACGACTCCGAGATCGTTGAAGGTGTCCTGATCGATAAGGAGAGAGTCCACCCCGCGATGCCGAAGAAGGTAACGAAGGCGAAGATCCTCCTCCTCAACGCAGCAGTCGAGTTCAAGAAGACTGAAGTCGATGCGGAAATTAATATCACAAGCCCTGACCAGCTTCAGGCATTCCTCGACGAAGAGGAACGGATGATCCGGAACATCGTCGATAAGATTGCAGCGAGCGGTGCAAATGTCCTCTTCTGCCAGAAGGGTATTGACGACATTGCACAGCACTACCTCTCAAAGGCAGGTATCTTCGCAGTGCGCCGCGTCAAGAAGAGCGACATGGAGAAACTCGGGCGTGCAACTGGTGCAAACCTTGTCTCCAGTATCGATGCCATCTCCAAGGAAGAGCTCGGACATGCCGGCCTCGTCGAGGAGAAGAAGGTATCAGGCGAAGAGATGATCTTTGTCGAACAGTGCAAGAACCCGAAGGCAGTATCGATCATTATCCGCGGTGGAACCGAGCACGTCGTTGACGAGCTTGACCGTGCGATGGAAGATGCACTCCGCGTCGTCAGTGTTGTTGTAGAAGACGGCAAGTGTGTCGCCGGTGGCGGTGCACCTGAGACAGAACTCTCGCTCCGTCTCCGCGAATACGCAGCAAGTGTCGGTGGACGTGCCCAGCTCGCCATCGAAGCATTTGCGAATGCACTTGAGATCATCCCGAGGACCCTTGCAGAGAATGCAGGTCTCGACCCAATCGACATGCTTGTTGAGATCCGTGCAGCTCACGAGAAGGGTAAGAAGACCTTTGGTCTCGACGTATTTGAAGGGAAAACCGTCGATATGCAGAAGGCCGGCGTCGTCGAGCCCCTGCGTGTAAAGACCCAGGCAATTGCCAGTGCTGCTGAAGCAGCCATCATGATCCTGAGGATCGATGATGTCATTGCGTCATCCAAGTCTGCAGCCCCACCCGGAGGAATGCCCCCCGGCGGCATGGACGGCATGGGCGGCATGGGCGGTATGGGCGACTATTAATCTCCCATTCCCCATCTCCCTAATATCTTTTTAATTTAGACCGTTACCTGGCCTAGGCTGGGCTTTTTCTTTTTTTTCAACAGGTTGAATTTCCTGCACAACTTTTCGGGACAGATAACTGGCGTATATATCAGGGCATATAAAAATTCCCGTCATTCTCCCGTTATCTTCCAGGACAGACAGGGACTCCCGGCGATCAGCCATCAATAACAATTTCAGCGAGAGCCCAATATTTTCTCCATCTTCATAATAAAAGAGGGATGACGCAATATCACTCCCACCAACATAGCATTTTATCGGCGCGAACTCGGCAAGTTCCTTTCTTCCGACAATCAGGTACACAGAAATTCGTTTTGCCGCACGTGAAATATCACTTCCATATCTGGTGATAATTTCTTTATCATTACAGAGAAGGATAATTTCGGATTTCGCCCGACGCAGGATCATCCTGATCTGGTTGTCCCTCGTCCACTCTGTAAACAACTTATATCCCTGCATGAGTGGTTCCGGCGTTTCGGTTTCCAGGGTTTTCAGACGCTCATACAATCCATCAAGAGACTTCACCGATTCCCATTTCAGTCGCTCAAACGTCTGGATAACATCAACAGGCGAGTATCGGACCGGCGACTTACCTGAAGCAACAATAAATCCTTTCCTGGCTAACGAGGTAAGCGTTTCATAGATTCTGCCACGAGGGATTTTCGTCTGTTCGTGAATTTCACGGGCACTTGCCACCCGCAACGCAGACAAAATCACATACACCTTCGCCTCATATTCACTCATCCCGATTCCTTTCAGTTGCGAAAGCAGCGATTCATCAATCATGATCTTAGCTACTATATTCAGGAGCACTTTCTTAATATCCTGATCTCGGCGATTAGATACGACATGATTACAGAACCGTTCAAACCAACGAAATGGACATTTCTTTTTCTCATGCTGGCAGCCATGATGATTCTCATGGGAGGTGCAGCTGTGGCACCGGCTCTGCCATTAATCAGCCAGGCATTTCCCGATGCATCAGAAGCCACCGTATCCTTAATTATTACGCTCCCCGCGCTTGCAATTGCTTTGACCGGCTTTTTCATCGGTGCTCTTTCGGATAGAATCGGTAAAATCCCCGTCCTTGCTGCATCCGTTGCGATCTTCACCATCGCAGGAAGTTCCGGATTTTATCTTTCCTCCCTGCCCGCATTATTAGTTGGCAGATTCATCCTTGGAATCGGCATTGCCGGCATAATCTGCACGACATCTGCCCTAATTGTCTGTTATTACGATGGAATCAGCCGTGCCAGGGTTCTCGGTTACCAGGCAGCTGCAATGGGTACAGGGGTATTAATTCTTGAAACAAGCGGGGGACTTCTCGCCGGTATTTCCTGGCATGCATCGTTCCTTATTTACCTGATTGGCGTTGTAATTCTCGCAGGGATTCTTGCAACAATGAAAGAGCCGGTTCTTCCGAAACTATCGAGGGTAATGGGAACCCCCGATGAAACCTTCCCTGCCTTCCTCCTCTTCTTGGCATATACAACCCTGTTTTTAGGTAACCTGCTGTTCTTCTTACTGCCTACAAAGTTACCCTACCTGATTACAAATATGGATGCAGCACGGATATTAGGCGAAAACACCGCACTTACCGCGGGAATATTCCTGGGAATCTCGGGCTGTTCATCAGCACTCATGGGACTCCTTTACGGGAGAATTGCCTGGAGATTCCACCGGTTCACTATCCTCACCCTTACCTTTAATTTCTTTGGAATCGGTTTGTGCTGTCTTGGTTTTGCGACGTCGCTTGCCACCGTCGGGTTCGCAGTGATCTTTATAGGTATAGGGGAGGGTATTCTGATGCCGACTATCCTAAACTGGATTGCCGCAATAACGCCACAACAGTTTATTGGCAAAGCAATGGGTGGGTTCTCAGTAGGCCTGAACCTTGGCCAGTTTGCTTCCACAATTGCTGTAGTGGCAGTCATTGCCATTGCTGCAACACTTAGTACTATGTTCCTTGCATTCGGATGTATAGCGTTTGTGCTCGCTCTAACGTATCTTTTCGCTCAAATAAAGGAAAAGTATTACCCTGCACGAGCAAGCCAAAATATCCTGCCACTGGAAGCCCAAAAATAGAAGTGAGAATGACCGGCATTCCAATATCCCATATCTCATCTAATTTTGGAAAAGTTAAATGGGTTGACACTTGTCGGAGATGTACTTAGTCACGTTCCTGGGGTTCCACCCTGCCGGTTCGGAGACTTCGGTTGGGATAGTTGACTATACCCCAGTCTCTGAAACTTTCAGGAGTTTACCGTTGAATCCTGCCCGACGAATATCTTATATGGAGGTATGGGCATGGTGGGAGTGAAACCCACTCCTTTCCTTTTTTTGACTAATACGAAGGATTTCAACACACCAAAAACAAGAAATTATGGTGTATTACCCAAAACACCGGGTAAAATTGGAAACAGAATTACTTTTCTTCCCGAACCATGGTAACGGCTTTTTTCGGGCATTCATTTGCACAGATTCCGCACCCTTTACAGAACCCGAGGTCAATTTCAAGGTCTTCGTTGATTGCCTGGTCTGGGCAGTACATCGCACAGAGACCGCACTGGTTACATTTTTCTTTGTCCACGACAGGTCGGAACACACGCCATGAACCTGTCTTACCGCAGGCACCAACCGTTGGTTTACTCAATGCAAGTCGCTCTCTCATACCACCAGCTCCATGTACGCGGCTTCGGCAGCTTTCACATTCCGGTCATCTGAAAACATCTCTGAGATCGCGAGTTTTGCAGAATCCATCGAAACGATCCCCATCTTTGCCAGTGCTCCGATGACCGGGGTGTTCAGGATCGGACTCCCTGCAACGACCAGGTTTAACCTGAGCGCGATCGAGGTCAGGTCCACAGAAAGCGTCTGGAAACCTTTCATGTCGTGTGGCAGTGTGCCGTTCAGGAGCACTTTCCCGCCTGGTATCAGGCCCTGCAGGACATCGACGACATCCATGATGCTGTTATCGAGGACGACGATGAGGTCCGGCTTTTTGATCTGGCTATACACCCGGATCGGACTTTCATCAATCCTCACGAAGGAGACGACCGGCGCACCCCGTCGTTCCGCCCCGTAAAACGGGAATGCCGTGGCGAACTTATGGTCCCTGAACGCAGCCAGGGCCAGGAGCTTCGCAGCGGTCACACCCCCCTGTCCACCACGTGAATGGATCCGTATTTCATACATCAGAGGTCACCCCGAACCAGGACTCTTCTCCGGGCCGCCTGCCCCGGATGAAACCTGCAATATCGTCGTAGGTCACTTCCTGCCCGCCAAGCCCGGCGATCACGCTGTACGGCTCGGCCCTGCACTTAGATCTGACGGCGTCAGCAAGGATTCCGCCATAACCAAAGGAGTAATCACGGTCAATCACGACGACGTCCCTGCTGGCGAGGTCAAGTTTCGGGAATGGTCTGAACCACCGGATACGCATCGATCCGGCCCTGATACCCTCCTTCCTGAGCAGATCGATGGCTACTTCTGCTTCTTTACCCAGGGTTCCCATCGATACGATGACGACATCGGCGTCCTCTACCTGGTAATCATCGGTGAACCCGTATGAACGGTTGAAACACCGTGAAAACTCCTGCTCTGTTGACTCGATGACCTTGCATGAGTCACGCATCGAACGTTCGATGTCCCAGCGGAACTTAAAATATTCATCCGGCCCGGTCAGGGGACCATATCCACGAGGGTTCTTCACGTCAATCGCGTGAGGGAGGCGCAATGGAGGGACAAAATCCCCTAGATCTACCGTTTCAAGCGACTGGTTGATATGGGAAAGTGAAAACCCGTCCAGGTTGACCATGACCGGGAGGAGGACATCATCATGTTCTGCGATCCTGAATGCCATCAGGGTCGTATCATATGCCTCCTGCACCGTGCTGACATATACCTGCAGCCAACCGGTATCCCGCTCCTGCATGGAATCGGTGTGTTCTGCCCAGATATTCCAGCCGGGACCAATTGCCCGGTTCACATTCGCCATGACGATCGGGAGGCGTCCGCCTGCTGCCCAGTTGACCATCTCGTGCATATAGAGGAGACCATGTGAACTGGTGGCGGTAAATGTCCTTGCACCGGTTACACTGGCCCCGATACAGGCGGCCATCGCGGAATGCTCGCTCTCAACTGGTATATACTGGCTTTTCAGTTCGCCATTCGTGACATACTCGGCGATCTGCTCGACAATCTCGGTCTGTGGGGTGATTGGATAGGCGGCAATCACGTCAGGTGAGACCTGCTTTACGGCACTCGCTACTGCCTTGTTTCCGGTTGCAATCGTCAGCATGTGCCGTCCTCCTGAAGTGACAGTCGTTTTGCATTCTTTCTTGCGAGCGAGACAAGGGCATCGACTGATTCCCTGCTGATACCCTTAAACCGTCCCTGCGGACCGAGGTAATCCTCCACTGGGAGTGGTTTTATCATTGCGGCCCTGGAAGGCCCGTTGATGGTGACCTTTCCATATTCACGTTCGAAGAGAACCCACATACCCGTCTTCACGGCGAGTTTTCCCATCTCTACCGTTTGTTCAGTCGGGTACCGCCATCCGGGCGGACAGGGTGCAAGGACGTGAATAAATTTCGGACCCCGTATTGAGAGGGCTTTTGTTACTTTTTTAAAGAGGTCCTGAGGATATGCACTGCATGCGGTGGCCATGTAGGGCGGATCATGGGCCTCGACAATCCTGTCGATATCTTTTTTTGTGTCCGGTTTCCCGCCGGGGGTAGTCGTGGTCCGTGCCCCTGTGGGTGTAGCCCCGGACCTCTGCATCCCGGTGTTCCCGTATGCTTCGTTATCGTAGCAGATATAGAGAAAATCTGTCCTGCGTTCGAAGGCACCGGATAACGCCTGGATACCAATGTCAACCGTACCACCATCACCGGCATAGACAATAACATTCGTGGCTTTCTTCTCTGCACGGAACGCGGCACTCATGCCTGAGGCACATGCCGCAGCAGCAGCGAACGCTACGTTATAAATGGGAACATTCATCGCGGTATTGGGATAAATACCCTGGATCACACTGGTACAGCATGCCGGCATGACAAGGACAGTATCGGGACCTGCCGCCTTGAGGACATACCTGAGCACCAGTGAAGAGCTGCACCCGGCACAGGCCGAGGTACACTTGAAAAGATACTCCTCTTTTGGGATTTCCGTCATTATACTCCGTATAATAGTTGTTGATTATCCGGTATTAACCTATTAGTCAATGAAAAACGAGGTCCTGTGACTCACGATGTATAGAGTTCAACGGTATACCCTGCACTATCCAGGATTTTTTTCACGCTCATATCCCACTGCCCATCCTCTGTGATGCCGAGTGACCTGATCCGGTCTTCCCATATTTTTTCGAGGTCCGGGTCCGAGGTGGAGAGGCTCCGTCTCCCTTTGAGTGTCCCGACGAGGTTTTTCCCGCCACGATAAATTCTCATTCGGCAGCATTTGAACTCCCTGCAGGATAACGGGCGGGTATTGTACACCACACAGGTATATCCTCCGGGAGTCCTGACGAGGAAGTAGCACTGGTCATTTTCCTCCTGGTACCCCCCTTTTTCCCGGAATACCGGCAGGTATGGTGACTCCACGTGGGCCATGACGAGGTTGCTGGTAATTAAATCACGGCAATAGTAGTCCCTCTCGCCAAGCTTCCGTTCAATTCGGATGTGCTTTCCCGATACCATGCAGCATTTTCCGCACCGGGTGCAGTCAAACTTCATCAGGTACCAATGAACGTCATCAGGTATTGTATTCTTTCAATCGGCCAACTGCGATATTCCCAGCTAATCACTGCATGGAGAAACATCAGTCGTCTTTTCGCTGGTCGTGTCCGGGTCGGTAAAGATTTGGTAAATTGTGGTCATCACCCGGTGATAATCTAAACACTCCTGCAGTGTTCCTTTCCTTCTCTGTTCCTGCGGTATCGGGATAAATGGCATGTCGTACGCCACATCCCAGAGCACGAGCCCTTCCGGAGGCGCAGGATGGATACCACCTGCATAATGCCCATCCAGTCTCCTGGTTATACTCTCCGCGTCACTGGTTCTCATGCCGATATCACGCAAGGCCGTTGCGATACAGCGAACCATGTGCCACAAAAAGCTCCCGGCGGTGATTTCAAGGTAGAGAATCCCGTTCTCAGTTCCGATGGCTGCGGCGAGGACCTTGCGTTCAGGGTTTTTATCCGTTACCTTTGCGAAACCTGTAAAATCGTGAACACCCAGAAAAAGCGTGGCTGCACCTTCCATCCGGGCAACATCGAGGTCCGGTTCCCGGAAGAAATAGCGGTATGTCCGGAACTTCGCATCATAGCGGGGATGAAAGCCCGGTAAGGCACGAGCATACCCTGTGCACCAGCAGTCTTTGGGCAGCTGGTAGTTCAGGGCGGCAATCGCCCGGTCAGGTGTCCCGGTCAGGAAAGAGAAGACCTGCCCCATGGCATGCACACCCCTGTCGGTCCGGCCTGATGCAGCAAAATGCGCCTTCCGCCAGTCCACGAAGAGCCCGAGGCGGGTGCATGCGGCGATAAATTCCCCTTCGACTGTCCGGAAGCCGGGCTGGATTTGCGACCCTGCGAAATGGTCTCCACAGTAGGCGACCCGGAATGCCAGTTTTACTTGTGATATACCCGGCGTTTCAGTTTCTTCCATGTGTTTCTCAGCGACTGCCGTGTATAGGTGCGAAGGGGTGTCTTTCTCCCTGCGGCAACTGAATCACCGTTCCGGATGGCTTCCAGAATCGAGGTGACGTCTGGTTCAGCTGCTACGAGCGTCTTCCCATACCCCACGTACCGGGCGTTGTGGGCATCGCTGCCACCTACGCAGGGCTTCCCCAGTTTTTTTGCAAATTTTGCTGCCTTCCGGTTGGCAGCTCCGAAGATATAGCGGCTGTTGAAGACCTCGATGGCGTCAACCGAGTCCAGGGCTTTCCTGAAATGAAGGGCAACGCCATGCCGTAACATGTGAAACGGGTGGGGAAGGATGAGGAGGGCGCCCTGTTCGTGCGCAATGGCGATCGTTTCAAGCACATCCAGCCCTTTTGGGAATTCTGTCAAGGTGCCGAGTGCAATGAGATGCCCGTGCTTTGTTGAGATCTCAATCCCCGGAATAATGATGACCCGTGTTGAGATTTTCAGTGCTGCCCTTGCCCCCTCGATGGTATCGTGATCGGTGATGGCAATCGCATCAAGCCCGAGAATTTCTGCACGGTGTATGATATCTTCTATACTGCTTTCCCCATCCCGGGAATAGTTGGTATGAACATGGAGATCGCAGGTGAGCATAGGTACCTATCAATTTTTAACCTCCCTGATATTAAGGGAACTTATGCGTATTCTCCTCCCGACAGGTGCGGCAACCTTTAAAGCGGTAAAACAAGCAGCAGCCGGAATTGATGCCAGCGTCGTGGTCACCGGGGAAATTGCGTCGTTTTTAACCCCGGAGATACTCCGCGAGCTCGTACAGAAAGGGGATTATGACATGGTGATCGTCTCCGGCATGGTCACAGCCTCGTTCCGGGAGGTTGAAGAGGAGACAGGGATCCCGGTCTTTCTCGGGCCACTGCATGCCGCAGATCTTGGAATCGTCATTTCGTCGCTGGATACAATCCCGCTTTCGAGGACGGTGCCGGCTGATGAATTCATATCAGCAATGCGGCGTGAAGATGCCTGCCTGAAACTTGTCGGACTTGAACGTAGTGCGATCGTAGACTATGTAATCAGGGGTACCGGTATTGGTGGTACATCACGGACCAAGGTCCTCGCCGAGATCATGGATGCCCATAAGCGCGAGGACCTGGAGGATGCAGTTTCGCAACTGTTCTGGTCAGGTGCCGATATTGTGGACCTCGGTTTCGGGTTCGATGCCACAGAAAACGATGTCACCCGGTGTTTTTCGCTGCTCGAAGATGTGCCCGGGCCGCTCGCGGTTGACACGCAGGACCCGGCCCTGATTGCGGCAGGTCTTTTCCGGGCAGATATGATACTCAGCCTCCACGAAGACAATATTCCCGTTATCGGGAAGGCCGTTGCAGATGCAGGGGTTGCAGCGGTTGTAGTACCGCACCAGCGGACTCTCGCGGAGAATATACGGCTGGCAGAGGAGGCCGGGATCTCCTGCATCATTGCCGACCCGCTGCTCCAGCCAGTAGGGTTAGGGCTGGTCCGGTCCCTCGCAGCATTTCCGGAACACTGCCGTTACCCGCTCTTTTTCGGAGCAGGGAACGTTGTGGAGTTATTGGATGCGGATTCTCCCGGTATCAACGCGCTCCTTGCCGGAATGGCAAAAGAGATCGGTGCATCGGTAATTTTTACGAGCGAACATAGCGACAAGACGCAAGGCTCTGTCCGGGAGATGCGGACCGCCACCGAGATGATGGCCCTTGCCGATGACCGGCCCTACCCGAAAGACCTTGGGATAGACCTTCTCATCCTCAAGGAGAAAAGGAGGAGAAGGGAACCCCCGTTATCCTACACCTCACTGGCCGACACCAGTCCACCTGAAGGAGAACTCCGGTATGACCCGAGAGGAAACTTCAGGATCGGCGTGGAAGACAACCAGATCGTGGCCGTAATCAATGGTCGGGCAGTGCGGGGCCACTCATGGACGGATGTGTTCGGTACCATAGTTAAAAACAACGACGTATCACTGCTTGACCATGCAGCATACCTTGGGAAAGAACTGTACAAGGCAGAACTGGCCATCCGGTTCGGACGGAGTTTTGAACAGGACGGTGATTTCTAGCCCTTCCACCGTCAAAAGTGAACAGATCACCAGAAAAGAATGCGATTGAAGGATTAGAGAGATGAGGCCGTTTATCCACTCCATAACCTTTTTAGAACGCCCACTCCTTTATTATACTCATGGTGCGATCGGTGCATGCAGCACATATCCTGGTCAAGACCGAGGATCAGGCACGTGACCTGCAAAAAAGACTGAATAATGGTGAAAGCTTTGATGACCTCGCAAAAAAGTTCTCGACCTGCCCCTCAGGAAAGAAATGCGGTGACCTCGGCTGGTTTGGGAAAGGGATGATGGTCCCGGAATTTGAGAAAGCTGCATTTGCCGGGAAAGAAGGAGAGATCGTCGGGCCCGTTAAATCACAGTTTGGTTATCACATGATCAAAATTCTCGGCCAGAAATAATCCCTGCCCTGTAATATCCCGGGATAACTGCAGAAATTTTTTCATCTGATTTTGGAGGACTGACAACTACCATGAATATCCGGGGAGTACGTCTCGAATTACTGGATCTGATGTGTGAGATCGCAATTGAGAGCCATCCTTGCGAATTTGTCGCCGTGCTGCTTGAAAAAGACGGGATCATCGCCGAATTGAACCTACTCCCGGGCACGACAAGTGGTGAGAGCCATGCGAACCTTCACTATGACATGATGCCGCTTGACCCGCACGTGGCAGGTAGTGCCCATAGCCACCCTAACGGCGTCCTCCAGCCCTCTGACGCAGATCTCCGGTTTTTCCCGGTCATCGGACGCTACCATTTTATTATCGGGTCGCCTTACTCCCGTTCTGACTGGCGGTGCTATCGTGCGGATGGAACCGTCGCAACAATGGAAGTGGTCCCGTGAACCGGGTCGTGGCAACCGGGACATTTGACCTGTTACACCCGGGCCATATCTACTATCTTGAGGAATCAGGGAGACTCGGCACCGAACTCTTTGTCATCGTGGCTCGGGATGAAAATGTCAGGCATAAACCGAGGCCCGTCATTCCGGAAGAGCAGCGGAGGTGTATGGTCGCAGCCCTTCGCGTGGTTGACCACGCAGTACTCGGTGACCCCGCCGATATGTTCCGGCCGATCAGGGAGATCAGGCCGGACGTGATCACGATCGGGTTCAACCAGCACTTCGATACCGCAGTACTGGTCCGCCAGCTGGCAGATCAGGGTCTTGGTGCCCGCGTGGTCAGGATTAACCAGTACCCCGATGGTGCTGTCTGCAGTTCACGCCTGATTGTATCTGAAATACTCAGGCGTTCGGGCATTCAACCTGATAAATAATTTTGACTGGTACTGAAACTGCCCGGTATCCGGGATCTTCTCCCCCTATCAGCCGTGTGCGTTATTTTTTTTATCCGTTCTCCCCTGAAATGCCATGGGCCCCGGGAGCAGGCGTACCACGGGTACCGGTGGGGACCAGCCCCTGTAACGATTCGAGCAGGAGGACTGATGCCTCCTTGTCAAGAGGCTGGTTATCATTTCCACATTTCGGTGAATAGATACACGACGGGCATCCCGTCTCACACCGGCAGTCCCGGACCAGCCCGGTCGTTATCGTGACGATCTCCTCAAAAATGGTGTATGCATGTTCTGAGAGGCCGATACCCCCGGGAAATCCGTCATATATGAGGACCATCGGTTCACCTGACCCCGGAAATGCCAGGGAAGAGAACCCCCCGATATCCCTGCGGTCACACATGACACAAAATGGCATTATCGCAATCAGTGCATGCTCGGCACCGTGGAGCCCACCCCCTGGATCAAGTCCACGTCTCTCTATCTCGGAATATACCCCGGAAGATGCGACAAACCATAATGCCCGCGTGTTGAACGTGACCGGGGGTAACGAAAGCGGCTCGGTACTGATGACGGTATCGTTCCGCATGACCTGGTAGGAAGTACAGTGTTCAGTGACCGAAACATCTCCAAAGGAGAGCCGGCTGTCCCCTACGATACGGTCCTTTTCCTCCCGGATGATCTGGACGTTCACTGACCTGAGTATTTTCGTATTGTAATCGAGATCAGTGCGTTCAACCCGGATGATATGATGGTCCGGGTCCATTGATAGGACCAGATATTTTTCTCCCTGGTGGTAGAGGATGGCCCCTTCATAGCCTTCCCGAAAGGCCTGTGACTGGTCCATCGTTTCGAGAGTCTCACCATTACAGATGACCTTGTAGGTAATCGCTGAGATGGCGGACAGGCTGGCCATTTCAACAGGTCTCCTGCTCCCCGAGTAGATATACCCCCTCCGAGTGATACTGAGCAGGTGCTCCCCGGACAATGACATTAAGATCTGGTCAAGGTCTTTACCAAAAAAGCTGTCATCAGCGCCAGGGGTGATGGGTAGTTCGGCTGCGGCACAGAGTACCTGGCCTGAGAGGATATAGGGGTTATTCAGGTCGATTATCGCATGTTCGTGACTCGATCTGAAAAATTCCCCGGGATGATTCATAAAATACTGGTCAAGCGGGTCCGGGTGTGCCACTAGGATCGCGAGAGAATCTGCCCTGGTCCTTCCTGCCCTGCCCGCCTGCTGCCAGGTAGACATGATCGTGCCCGGAAAACCGGTCATGATCACCCCGTCCAGGCATCCGATATCGATACCGACCTCCAGGGCGTTGGTCGAGACAATTCCCCTTAAATGACCCCGTTTCATCTGGTTTTCGATCTCCCTTCGTTCCTCAGGGAGGTACCCTGCCCGGTATGCCGAGACAAATGACGGGTCCTCATTGTCTTTCCTGATCAGGTCGTCCCGGACCTGCAGGGTAATGAGCTCGGTCAGTTTCCGTGAACCCGTAAAACAGAGCATTCTGAGATCATTGTTCATGCACAACCTGAGTAACCTCCCACTTTCGCGGTAGGTCGTTCCCGAGGGATCATTATTTGGAAATGGGTTATAAAGGATAAATTTTTTTATCCCGCGTGGGGAGCCGTCAGATGAGATACAGGTAACCGTTTTTCCGGTAAGGCGGCTCGCGAACTCTTCCGGGTTTGCGATGGTTGCAGATGACAGAAACATCAGCGGGTCATTACGATACTGTGCACAGATCCTCCGGAGACGCCGGATCACAAAAGCCATGTTTGAGCCGAACACCCCCCGGTACTGGTGTGCCTCGTCGATGACCACGACGGCCAGATTTTTTAAAAAGCCCGACCATTGATGGTGCCAGGGGAGGATATGGTGAAGTTCAAAGGGATTGGAGATAACGATGCGGGATCCTGACCGTATCTGTGGTCGTTTTCCTGCCGGAGTGTCCCCGTCATATATGGCGGGATTCAGGGAAATCCCGGTATGCCCCTCAATATCCAGCAATGCCTTCAGCTGGTCATGGCTGAGTGCCTTGGTCGGGTAGAGATACAGGGCCGTGGCGGCGGGCTCATTAAAAAGACGCTCGATAATGGGAAGAGAAAAGGCCAGTGTCTTTCCCGAGGCTGTTGCAGTGGTCAGGATAACATCCTTCCCATGACGGACAGATTCGATTGCATCGCACTGGTGGGTATAGAGTGATATACCCCGGCTGGAGAGAAATGTCTCCAGGGGTTCAGGCAGGGGTGTTGCCAGGGAGCCATGAATTGCATCCCTTGCCGGGATGGTCTCAATGTGTTCCGTGTGTCCACAATATCCCGGGTCGTGTGCAAACTTCGTCACGACATCTGCCACGGTCATGCCGGACCCTCCAGAAAGAAGGAAAGCAGTTTTCCAAGGCTGGTGACGTCCTGCAGGTTATGTTCCACGATCGGTACAAGAGGCCCCGGGTTCCCGGAATGAAGGTAGGTCTCGTAGAATTCAGGTACCATACTCCCGGGGAGGTCATGGGTCCTCCTGGTTCCGAGGAAGTGCTGTTCAATCGTCCCCAGCCTGCAGTCCCGGACCAGGTGTCCTGCACTCCGCCGGGATGCATGGAGTAAGTCAATATGGTGACCCGGCTTCTCCATCATATCCCCGTAAAACGCTGCTCTCGAAATAAGGTACGGGATATCAAAGGTTTTCCCGTTATACGAAACGATGACCGGCTTTTCTTTCATCCGGGACCCGACCAGGCCAAGGGCCGGAAATTCTTCCCCCATTTTCCGGACGAGGACCTGGTGAACCACCAGCCGTTGATTCACGATCGTTGCAAATCCGAAAAGGATAATCGGCCGGGAGAAAAATCCCAGGGTTTCAAGGTCCAGGAAGAGATAGGCTTCACTCCCATAGAGCCCGGATGCCAGAAGCGACAACGGATGTGATGATGAATGTCGCCGTTCGATAAGCGACACCACATCGGCCGGTGTACCATTCCGGATCCGGTCAACACATTCTTCCGCCCGGGCGCGAAACCGCCGGAAAGAGAGCAGGTCTTCTATCGTCCTGTGTCCTCTCCTCCGTAACCGTCCGGCAGTAACAGGACCGATACCTTGGATGAGTGTCAGGTCCAGGAGCAACCTCTTTCTGACCTGTTCAGGGTCCGGGCGAGGTACCCGGATATCGGTGGGTGTGTTTATTACGAAACATTCCCCGTCCGGGGTGTCGATCTCCGTGCCATCAAATACCTCCTCTACCACCATCCCGTTATACCGGGCCATCAGGCCGTCTTTTAAATTACGCGTCGCCTGGTAATCGGATTCAAGAATATAGGACCTGGAAAAACCCGCCCTGAATACCGAATCATTTCTCACGATGAGGTAGTCAGGCGACTCATTGATTTTTGTCCGCCATTGCCTGCTGACCTCACGATAGGAGGTGTTGGAGATCATGCTGATCGAACATCTACGTCTCTCTAATCAAAGGTATGCCGCGTGGTGTGAAAGTGAACGGTCAGGATGCAGGACCAATTCAAGTCCCATTTTACATATCCGGCAAAAATGGCAGAATTCTCCAGGTATCCCGAAATATCCTGATCCCTTGTTGAATAGTGACAAGCACTCAACCCGGGAGTATCCCATTATAGGATGAAGCCGATACAAGGTGTATGTTGCAAAAATGATTGCGTTATTCCAGCACGGGGCCGGTGAACCGCCGGGATATCTCCTGGATCTACTCCGGGAGCGGGCCCTGCATTATACCATCATCCCTATTTTTGAAACAGGCGAGGTGTCCCGGGATATTGGTGCGACCCACCTGGTGTTCCTTGGCGGGCAGATGAGTGTCAACGACGATAAGGAGTACCCCTGGCTTCTCCAGGAAAAACAATGTATCCGTGAGGCGGTAAGGTCCGGTACCCCGGTCCTTGGTATTTGTTTTGGTGCCCAGTTGATTGCCTCAGCGTTTGGAAAAAAAGTGTTTCGCTGCGAGGAAGAGAAGGGGTGGTGCAGGATCCGGGAAACCATGTCTCCCGGGTTTGCGACGCCCGGAAACCCATTGACCGTGTTTCAGTGGCACGGGGAGAACTTTGAGCTCCCGGATGGCAGCCAGCTCGTGTACCGTGGCGACCGGGTGGAACACCAGATGTTTACGATGGGAACGACAACGGGTGTCCAGTTTCATCCCGAAGTGACAGAAGAGATCATCCGTGACTGGATGGGATCCGCCGGAAAAACAGAACTGGATATGATGATCACCCAGACATCCTGTTATATCCGGGACAGTCACCGGCTATGCCGGTCAATTTTTAATGGTTTTGTTAATGGGAGGACGTAATGAACGTAAAAGGTGTCTTAATCGACCTTGATGGTGTCCTATATACGGGGGAGTGTCCTGTTCCCGGGGCACCCGGCGCTATCCGGTACCTGATAGAACGGGGCTATTCCATACGGTTCGTCTCAAACAGTACGAGGAAAAGCCAGGAAACAATCGCCTCACGTCTCCTGGCGTTTGGATTTGATGTAGGGAAAGATATGATCATCACCCCATCCGTTGCCGCCATGAACTTTATCAGAGGTACAGGGCGTACACAGTGTCATCTCCTCACCACCCGGGAACTCCATTCAGAATTTGAAGCAGCAGGACTGTTGCACCGGGATAATGGAGTAGACTGGGTGATTGTCGGTGACGCCGGGGATAATTTCAATTATGGAACGATGAACCAGGCGTTCCGGCTGGTGCAGGAGGGGGCAGGGATCATCGCACTTGAGAAAGACCGGTACTGGATGGGAAGTGACGGGCTGATGTTGTCTGCCGGTCCGTTTGTCCGGGGGATCGAATATGCGACGGGAAAGACTGCGGTCCTGATGGGCAAGCCATCGCCAGAGTTTTTCGGGATGGCGCTTCGTGATATGGGCGTCACACCCGGGGATGCAGTGATGATTGGGGATGATGTCGTGACTGATACCGGTGGCGCAATGAAAGCAGGAATGCAGGGGATACTCGTAAAAACCGGGAAATTCAGCCAGGAAGCACTTGCGGGGGCAGACCCCTGCCCCACGGTGGTGATCGATTCGATTGCATCGATCAATACCATTCTATGACCGCCTGTCTTATCGGACCTGCTCATGAGGGATCACGTCTCCCGCCGGGCAGACGGTTACCACCACCTTCAGAAGGGTGCGGGGTGCTACACACATACTCCTTTCTGATGCGGTTTTGCTTGTTTCGGTCGATATATCATGAGATTGCCGGGCATGTTCCGGCGACTATACCATGTCCCCACGCAACGTAGTGTCCATCAGGGGCTGTTGCGCCTGGGTTTGACAATTTGTCTGGTAATTTGTGATGATCAGTTCCGAAATCTCCCCTCTCAGCTTGCCGTTACTATTAATCGCCCGTTTTGCAGGGACCCGGTCAACCAGGTAATCTGCATAGATGGTATCGAAAAATAAGTCATCCGGGTCTTCATTTTTTGGGTCTGAATTGGAGAGCATCACTTTTGCGCCACGTTGGTCGATGGTCCTGAAAAACTCTGCCAGCCGGACCTGGTCGCTGTCGGAAAAGCCGCCTTTTGAGTACCCGGTAAATTTGGATGTCCGGTTGAGTGGACGGTACGGGGGGTCAAGATACACGAAGGTCGTGCTGTCGACAAACTTCTCACAGGTGGTAAAATCCCCCATGGAAATTTCAGTGTTCTGCAACGATGCAGATGCTTCTTTCAGGGTAAATTCATCCAGTATCCGGGGATTTTTATAACTGCCGAACGGGACGTTAAACCCGCCCTGTAAATTGACCCGGAAAAGTCCGTTGAAACAGGTACGATTGAGGAATATCAACTGAGCGGTGCGGTGTATCCAGGAGGAGTGAAAGGTTTCGAAGTCTGTTTTTTCCCTGTTTGCATTAAATTCCCCGCGGACCGTGTAGTAATAGTCTGACCGTGCTTCCCTGGGGGTCTCATGGAAGGCAGTTTGAATCACACCAAGTCTGTCAATCAATGCTTCGACGTTGCCTTTCACCACCCGGTATGCGAGGGCCAGCTCTTCGTTACTGTCGCTGATATGGGCGGTCTCAAAGGCGTATTTTCTGTTTATTGCGAAAAATACGGCGCCGCCACCAATAAACGGCTCCACATAATTCCTGATGCGGTGACCTGTTAATTCAGGAGGAAACCTGCATTCAAATGTCTCTAATAACTGGGCTTTCCCGCCGGCCCATTTTAAAAATGGTTTTACCGCCAGATCGTCTGTCGTTTGAATGTCTATCTCCTGCCTCCGGACCCGGATTGTATATTGTTATAGGAGCCCGGGAAGGTTATACCTTTCAATTTTTCATCAGGTGTACAAAAAAATGACCCATGGGATCCCTGGATGAGAAGGGTACCCGGACGTGGCCGTTTCCCGGTCCTATCCGGCACATCGCCGCCGGGTATCGCATCAACACCCGAAAAGCATGGGGAAAAATTCGATCGATACTCAAATCCGGAGTCCGAAAATCGGTTGTCGGAAAAAAAGAGAGATATTTAGTTCCTGGTCGTTTAGCACCTTCAGGCAGCCTTGTAATTCAGAAGGACCTGGCCATTGGAATTATATAATACCATGGAATCTCCAAAGATCGCAAACTTTCCCGCAACCGGAAGGAGTGTTAAGTATGCGTGTTCCTGTGCCATTGTTTCTGGATCACAAGACTGTTTTGTTGCAGCGGTCTGGCTGATACTGATACTTGCACCACTTATCGAATACGTTGTGCTGTACTGGTTGCACCCTGCAGACCCTGAAAGGCTCCCGTCTGCATTAAATTTTGCCGTGACCGGGGAGCCCGTCATGACCGCGACCGACCCACCTTTCCCGTCAGTATATGATTTGAGAGCCCATGTACCAGTCAGGGTTCCGGTGAATGGCGAGGGTGTCAATTGCAGAGATGGTGTATCGGCACCGGCTATTCCCTTCCTGAAGGTGAGAACTTTTTGTCCCATGGCCGTTATCAGGACCATCTGGTCACCTTTCGTTTCGTAGGTATTCACACGTTCCAGCAGCGCCAGGTATTGATTTTCCTGTGTCATGAGATCGGGATCGCATGCTTTCTTCGCCGTTTTCACCTGGCTTATACCTAGTGTGATATCATGTAGCGAGTACAGGGCAGAGTATTCATTACAACCCGATAAACCGTTTATTTTTCCATCAGGACTAAAAACTGCGGAAATATTACTACCAGGCAGCACTGACACGACTGCATTGTTCCCGTTATAGTAGGTTTGCAGGTCCCATGAACCAACAACCGGTGATGCTACAGGTTGGTTGACTGCACCCTCCAAAGGCCGCTTGTATGCAAGGGTTGCCTTCCCTGAACGGTCGAAGAATACCATCGTGTCGCCGTTGACGGAGTATGTTGTTGCATTCGCCATTAATAAAATATAACGGGATTCCTGGCCCATAACTGCCGGAATACAGGCCATCCCTGTTGAACTACCATTGGTGACCTGTATCGAAGATCCACTTGTTGTGTAACCGGCGGTGTATTGGTTGCAACCGGAAGACCCTGTCACTGTCCCGTCAGATCTGAACAGGGCTGTGACAGGCTGTTCTCCAATTACATTGGCCATTCCACCGATGCCATCACTATATGAAAATAACCGCCAGTTCACTCCGGTAGGGAATGAGGATGAGATACCAGGGGTGACCGTGGCTACCGGTACTGCGGTTGTCACCACCGGGGTGGCTACAGGTACGGGTGGTACTGGCTGACTGGTACAACCCGTCAGCAGAATTGCAAGGACGAGGACTGCGCATGCCAGTATAAGTATTTTCTTCATATGACAAAGAGATCTTTTTTTGCGATGATATAATTGCCGATCAATTGAGTAGGAAATTAAAAAAAATCTGATGAATCTGCCGATATTTAAATTTTTTCCGGTTTTCCATTGAGTGGTACAGGGGCAGTCTATTACGTCATTCCCAATTAGTGGAGATCGGCGTCCTGTTCCCAGGTCCGGTTTTTTTGAACCGAAAAAAATGAGGATCTCACCGTCCCCCGAACCGTGTGTCATGTTCCTCGATCACCTTATTTCTGAAAGAACGGGAACCGGCGACTCATTCAGAAATGGAGTGAAGCAATTCAAAATTTGGGTGAAACGTGCAAGGGATAAAAACAGAGTGGCCAGGTCAGGACTGCAGTTGTTCGTGACATTAACGCTTACCTAACTGGGAGGACCAGTTACCAGGCGATCAAGAAACTCTGCGACCTGATGAAAGGAACAAACGGTTGATACGGTGGAGGATGAAATGCAGTCGTCATCCAGTGGCGTTGTGATGTAGAGTTTACCATCCTGCAGCTCCAGGCCATCATGAACTATCCCTGCCAGGCGGTCCACCGGGTCTTTCACGGGTACAAGAGCAGAGAGACTGTGTACTCAGGACATCTCGATAAATGTCCCGCGATCAGTTTCATGGACCGGACCGTGACCACCGATGACGAGATCGGCCACGGTGTCAAACCTCGTGCCAATGCGTACCAGTTCAACCCGGATATCTACCGTTCCTGATCTTCGGGTGCGGTGTGGCTTGAGTCCCGCGGCGATCATGATGACCATGACGATCATGATGAAGCGGGGAATTCTGCAGTTGGAAGCACGTTTTCTGCAACTGCAGCAAACATCATTGAAGAAGAATCCTGTGCTGAAACCGGGAATGGACTCTATAATAAATATATATATATTAATAATAATACTAAAAGCAGCAATTCAAAAGACACGAGCCCCCCAATGTCTGCCGGAGGGTCAGTGCCTGGGTGTGACTGTGAATATGAATCTGCAGCAAACGAACCAGATAAAGGGGATTTTAACCATCCGATTTTAAAAAAACCTCCAAAAACTTGCGATAATCTTGGAAGCACGTTCCGCATGCCTGCAGATCCTGCAGCAAACAGCCCTCTTCATCCGCACATATCGAGCAGGGATTACCAGTTGCCCGACCATCACGAGTACCATATCAGGTGTTCCTTAAGTGGGCACAATGGTACTGAGTACATTGAGAATATGACGCTGGAACGAAGGGCCAGGGTCGATAAGTCCGCTCTTCGGATCTGCATAGTCTGTTACAACATGGCAGGAAAACGGGAACAGAACGAAAGACCACCTCTCCCGTGGATTCCTGCAATTGGCAGGATGGAAACGATATCGAAAGATATTGGCCGATGTTTGATATGCAATCCCGGGGAAGCGATGTACCCCGACCGGGAAGCAGGGACGAGTATCTGCCAGTACTGTTACGACAGCGAGGCCAGAATGACCGGACCCGTGGAAGGGGGTAACGATCGATGACCACCTGTCCAGTTTCCCTCCGAACTGCACTCCTGATCGCAAAGGATAAAAAAAAGCCATTCCGAGGTGGAAACGATGGTGTTTGAGAAACCCGGATCGGGATAAGGAACAAATAAAGGCCTATTATTGTCGGAATCGTAAATAAATCGTTGTAAAAAGCAGGAATAGACCTTGTTGGAAATCGGGGGCAAATAAGGGCGATTTAAACGAACGGGAACGGGATGAATCCGGTGGGGTGGGGTAATGATAACCTGCCAAAAATAGTTTTGCGTTAATTCGGCGGTAAAATAGAGGAATTTATCCTTCCGCCGCCTCTGCGAGAATGATGGCGATGGTATGCCGGATGAGGAGAAAGAGAAGATCTTCTACCGTGGATTCGGGAAGAACACCGGTATGGTTATCCAGTTTTATTCGCGATTTATCCCTTAATATTATCAGGTATTGACAAAACAATGCGGTTATGATGTCGAACCACATGGTGATGCAAAAACTGGGGGCATATTTGAATCATCACTTTCGCACCACGCATGCCATGAGTTCATCCCACCGCATCATCCACAAAGATGTATGAATTTCGAAGGTCCTATCCCACTCTGTCCATGTTGCAAACGTCCGAGTCTCTATCGTTCCCAACATTCACGGACTGCCTATAAATGCTCCTATTGCCACGCAGTATTGCCCGAATCGTGTGTTAAAGATTATCTTCCTATGAGTGAACCGGGTTCAATGAAACAGAATCAAGAGGGATTTGATGAATTGCAGGACTCTCTTTCGGTTTTTATTTAAAAGGAAAAAAAGGACAATAATGATAAGTCTCCTGTGACCGCGATAAATCGATCCCTGGTGTTACGTGCAGATATGCAGGCATGCAGGTACACCTGCCACGTCGTGAAGTGCTAATTGGCCAATGCGATCACTGAGTCTTTCCTGTCGATACCAGGCCCTGTCTCTTACCCAATAATGGACCTCTTCCACAAGAGTGAGGGTCATTTACTTTTGGTACACTCAACTGTTGCCAGGCTGGTACGGGGCAGACAAACCACGCAACGGTAATCACCAGCAACGAGGTATTACCTTAAAAACGGAAGTGATCCTGGACGAAGTCATGATGCAAACGATATACAACTTGCCTGGTAACGGGGCATGATCTGCTTTTTGGGGGTATTGTGCTGCTGACTGTGTAGTTCTCCGTCCTCTGCCGTCCCTTTTCCCATAACCCGCTGCTGGTGATGCGGATAAAACATAATGATATCCGCATCATAAAAACCAAATAAAAAGTGCAATTTCTTCTTCCCAAATTATTCTCTTTCAGAAAATATAGGTGGCTCCATATATCTTCATAGGGAAATAGAATATCTGAATCATACCGGATGGAAAGCGGGGTACTATATGGATATCAGGAAAGTGCAGGTTACAGGGGGTTCTTCATTTATTATCACGCTCCCGAAGGACTGGATTGAGAAATTAAACGTAAAGAAAAATGACCCACTGGGTCTGATTACCCAGCCTGACGGGACCCTGCTGGTCACTAAAAACATCAACGATGCACAAGTGCCATCTGTCAAGGAATTCGACGTCACACCAATCGATGATCCTGCCTACCTGTTCAGACTGCTGATCGGGGCATACATTGCCGGGTTTACCACGATCAAGGTCAAAGCGAAAAACAGGTTCTCTCCCTTCGTCAGGGGAGTTGTACGGGATTTTGCCCAGATGACCATCGGGCCGGAAGTGGTCGAGGAAACAGATTTCACCATTACGTTAAAAGACCTCTTAAACCCGATGGAGATGCCGTTCGATAACACCCTCAAACGGATGTATGTCGTCGTGAAAAACATGCAGCTCGATGCTGTCGTTGCGATAGAAACAAATAATCTCGCCCTTGCCGACGATGTCATCGCCCGGGACAATGATGTTGACCGTCTCCACTGGCTAATCGCCCGTCAGATGAACGTGATCTTGAAAAACGTCAACCTCTCGAGAAAGATGAACCTTACTACTTCTCTCGTGGTGAACACCTACCTGATCAGCAGGATTGTGGAACGGATCGGGGACCATGCAGTCAGAATGGCAGAAATCATGAAAGGGATGAACGGGGAGGATATCGGTCAGGATACAAAGAAGGCGATTCGTGACGCAAATTCCCTTGCACTCGCGATTTTCGATAAAAGTATCGTCTCATTTTTCCAGTCTGATATTGTTGCTTCACATCAGAACATTGAGTCCATATCAGAACTGGGGGATGTATGTGAACGGATAAACACACTGTCCATGGAAATGGGTACCCAACTGGCCATATCACTCCACTATATTGCTGAGAGTATCCGGAGGTCTGGAGAATATGCAGGGGATATATCGGAGACGGTTATTAACTACCTGGTAGAAGAAAAAGAAGCATAATATCGGATATTCTAATGTTCACAGGTGAGTGGTCATTCTGGAAATACCGCGGACCATGCCCGGCGGGTACTCATCCTTTTTTAAAATTTTGTTTCGCGCAAGGATATCCCGTATCAAAGGCACATGACGAAATGTCCGGGAACATTACGGGGATGCGATAGCAATGGATCGGTATTTCCGGGACCCGTCGATGAATCACGGGTGTGTGTGAGGTATTTCTTTCTGGACGAAGTCACAATTGTTCACCAGGTATCCGCTGTTCACTCATGCGGTTTCAACACTATTCTTCTATAGGGTGTATATAGGAATCTATATTTTACATCGAAAAAAGGTATAAATAAACCACTCCAAGAAGGTATCAGAATATGGTACTGGTTTTACAGGTGATTAAATTTTTTATTACAGACCAGCAGGTCCGGGCACTGGTGAGTTGCCGTGTCTGAAGGGTTGCCTTTAGAACAGAAGGGATTCAAACCCGCTGCAAGGAATTTTAAAGAAGGCCTGATGACTTCGCTCTGGTTTACCTGCGCAGTGTTTGCTGTAATAATTGTTTTTTTTATCCTGGTATTCCTGCTCTATAACGGGTACCCGGCGTTTTCAACCATCGGGCTTCCTGATTTTCTGTTTGGTGACACCTGGAACCCCACGGGTTTTCCTCCCCTCTACGGTATCTTCCCGCTCATTATTGATACCCTGCTGGTGATGGCGCTTGCAATGCTGATTGCCATTCCTCTCGGGGTTGCGAGTGCGATCTATATCAGCGAACTGGCCCATAAAAAGGTTCGGGCGGTCATTAAACCCGCCGTTGAATTGCTAGCCGGAATCCCCTCTGTCGTATTTGGTTTCTTCGGGCTTGTCGTCCTCACTGAGCTGCTCCGTGTCTCCTTTGATGTCCCGAGTGGGGAATGCTGGCTTGCCGGTTCGATCCTTCTCGGGATTATGGCACTTCCGACAATTGTCAGTGTATCAGAGGATGCGATCGGTGCTGTACCAAAGGAATTCCGGGAGGGCTCCCTTGCAACGGGTGCAACAAAATGGCAGACTATCAGTCGCGTTGTCGTGCCTGCCGCACTTTCGGGGATTACTGCCGCAATTATCCTTGGGATTGGCAGGGCAATCGGAGAGACAATGGCAGTCCTGATGGTCACCGGAAATGCAGCAATGGTTCCGTCTCCTATCTGGAATATCCTTTCTCCGGTCAGGACCCTGACTGCAACCCTCGGGATTGAGATGGGGGAAGTTTCCGTAGGCAGTCTTCATTATAGTGCCCTTTTTGGCATTGCAGTCGTATTGCTTGTCATTACCCTTGCGATCAACCTGGCCGCCTATCGGATCCTTGGGCGGATCCGGGCAGGACAGACCGGGGTTGGTGCCGGTGGCCGCAGGTATGTATCGTTTGAAACTGCAGACTCCCTGAAACGATATGGTGTCTATGTGGTGGCTGTACTTGCGATCCTGTTTGTCTTTATCGCCGCGGGAGTTATTATCGGGCTGGTCTGCATCCTGGCAATCCTCCTCTGGTTCGTATTGAGACAGAAATGTAACCCGCACCAGGTGCAGAATATGGCATTCGCCCTACTTTGGGCCTCAATCGGGTTGGTATTATTCATCCTTGGCTGTATCATTGCCGATATCGTGATCAACGGCCTCCCGGCCATCACCTGGGAATTCCTCACTTCCTCCCCGGTTGACCTTGGACGGGGTGGTGGTATTGCACCGGCGATTGTCGGCACATTGTACCTGGTCCTTGGAGCGATCCTTATCGCGCTGCCCCTTGGGATCGGTGCGGCCATCTATCTGAATGAATATACGCGGGATGGCCGGGTCACCCGGTCGATCAGGGCAGGTGTTGACTTGTTAAACGGCACCCCGTCGATCGTTTTCGGGCTGTTTGGTTTCGCCTTTCTTGTCCTCTACCTTAAGTTCGGGGTTTCATTGTTAGCTGGCCAGGTGACTCTTGCGCTGATGGTACTCCCGACGATGATCAGGACCGCAGAGGAATCACTGAAGAATGTACCCATGTCAGTCCGTGAGGGGAGCCTGGCACTCGGTGCGACAAAATGGCAGACTGTGAGGAGCGTGGTATTACCACCTGCGGTCCCTGGTATTATTACCGGGACAATCCTCTCGATCGGAAGGGCCGCAGGCGAGACCGCCCCGATCCTGTTTACTGCCGTGGTATTTTCCACACGGACTCTGCCCTCGTCTGAGTTTGAGCCGGTGATGGCCCTCCCCTACCACCTCTACATCTTATCCACGAATGTTCCCGGGGCCACAAGTAACCAGTATGGGACTGCGCTGGTCCTCCTGGTCCTTGTAATCGGACTATATCTCGCCGCGATTATCGTAAGACGACATTACCATAGGAAAATCAGATGGTGATAAAGATGACAGAACAACATGAAATTATCCACGTTGACCATGTAAACCTCTGGTACGGGGATTCAATGGCACTCCGGGATGTGACCATGGGGATGCCTGACCGGCAGGTGACCGCCCTGATTGGACCTTCTGGTTGTGGGAAATCCACCCTGCTCAGGTGTTTAAACCGTATGAACGACCTCGTGGAACAATGCCGTATGCAGGGGGTGGTGAATTTTCATTCCAAAAATATTTATGCAAGTGATGTGGACCCCGTTGAAATCCGGCGGAAAATTGGCATGGTATTCCAGCGACCAAATCCCTTTCCGAAATCGATCTACGAAAATGTCTCCTACGGCCCCCGTGTCCATGGGGTAAAAGACCGGAAGCAACTGGACACTATTGTAGAAAAGACCCTTAAAAGAGCGGCATTATGGGATGAAGTAAAAGACCGGCTTCATGACTCGGCGATGGGCCTTTCCGGCGGACAGCAGCAACGGCTTTGTATCGCACGCACACTTGCGGTAGAGCCCGAAGTGATCCTGATGGATGAGCCCTGCTCAGCGCTCGACCCGATCGCCACAGCGAAGATTGAAAGCCTGATTGAAGAATTAAAAACTGAATACTGTGTGGTGATTGTCACGCATAACATGCAGCAGGCATCGCGTGTAAGTGATTATACCGGATTTATGTACCTGGGTGAACTGGTAGAATTCGGGACAACAAGGCAGATTTTTGAGACTCCGCATGAAACACTCACAGAAAATTACATTACCGGAAGATTCGGATAGGTGATCCTGGTGGCAGATAAATTCCACGATGAAATTGAGTTCCTCCGTCGTGATGTGGTCAACATGGCCCGCTTCGGAAGGAATATGCTGAACGATTCGATGAATGCACTGCAATTGCAGGACCTAACGATGGCACTGGAAGTCAAATCCAGAAAACTCACCCTGCAGGAACAGCACGATTCGCTGGAAGACCGGATCTTCACCATGATCGCCCTCTACCAGCCCGTGGCACGAGACCTCAGAACGCTGGTATGTTCCCTCCTGATTGTCCAGGCGAGTGAACGGATCGGGCGTTACGGAAAGGACATCGCGAATGCAACGCGGCATCTCGCTGACACGGACACGACGGGGAATTTCATCAGTATTCCCCATATGTCCGAACTTGTGGTCGGGATGATCGACGATGCGATCCTCGCCTATGAACATGAAGACCTTAACACCATCAAGGATATGTCTAAACGTGATGATGTGGTCGATTCACTCCGGACATCGATATTCCGTGAATGTTTGACGTATATGATGGAGGACCCGCGTACCATCACACGGTGCACCCACTATGTGATGATCTCCCGTTTCCTTGAAAGAAGTGGGGATCACGCCTGCAAGATGGCAGAAAAGATACATTACATGGTCATCGGTGAACGGATCGAGATAAAATAATCTATCCGAAAAAACAGGAAATGATATGTCTGCCCAGGGAAAGGAGAAACTACGCATAATTTTCCTCTGCAGTTATAACTCCGTGAGATCCCAGATCGCCGAAGGGCTGATGCGACATCTATTCGGCACCCGTTATGATGTGTTCAGTGCCGGTGTCGCAAGGAGCGGAGTAAACCCCTATGCGGTTGCTGTCATGAAGGAGATCGGGATCGATATATCCGGCCAGCGTTCAAAATCCCTGCTGGAATTCAAAGGCAGACACTTTGATGTGGTAGTAACCCTGTGTGACAATGGGAAAGACGCCTGCCTGTCGTGCCTGCCTGAGGGTGGCCGTGTTATTCACTATCATGTCCCCCCTCCCCACGAGATTGGCTTATCGAACGAGGATGTCATGAGAGAGTTCAGGGAAGTACGGGAACAGATAAAAAACTGGTTGATCTACCAGTTCGGATAGACCAGGATTTTTTTACCTTCTTTTTATATGATCCTTCGCCTTTTACCACCCGGAGAATGGGCAGCTGGCTTCCCATGGGATTTTTCATTCAGCATTGAACTGGAACAGGATGAGTTTAATTCTGCCATCTTCACAAATTACGTCCTCAGGCCATACGATGGCTATTGTAAATATATAGTTAATAGAGCATACTATATTTTTTAAAGATAAAACATATATCCATCTGCGCGAAAGAGGGTACAGGTGGAGTACCTGGGACGTGATGGTCACAGCACCCTGGGGGCCGATGGACTCTCCATCCATTGAACCGGACATCCAGCTCATGTTCGTCCTTGAAGGGAATGATAATTATCCGGGTACTCCCTTTTCCTGATTGTTGAGATATTCCATCATGTAATCATTCCTCCTCAAATTGGGGTGATTTTCCGCTATTCCGAATACGTGGACTTTTTTACCATTCGATGTCTGTTGCGGCTCCATCGAAATGATTTATAGTAACTCTATATTTTCTATATCTGAATATATTCTCTGTCGGGAATTAGTATATATTCAGCGGTCAATTGTTATCAGACCATTATGGTAAACAATCTTAAGAAATTTGGAATCGCAGGACTGGTCATTGCAGTGCTGCTCATGTTCATGGTCTTTTCAACCGGTTGTGTCAACAATACGGCTGCAAAGATTCCGGCAACCCAGGCGACCACCGTACCTGCCACGGCCCAGGCCCAGGTCGCAACCCCGGCTGCAACCCAGGCTGCCCAAACCGTTGCTGTTCCTTCACAGGCTGCATCGTCACCATCAGGAAGTAAGACCATCAGGGTTTCAGGTTCTACAACGGTCCTCCCCATCGCCCAGAATGCCGCAGATGCCTTCATGACCGCCAACCCCGGGACCAATATCCAGGTATCCGGCGGTGGATCCGGTGTCGGAGTCCAGCAGATTGGTGATAAACTTGTCGATATAGGTATGTCTTCAAGAGACTTAACGAAAGACGAAATAGCGAAATATTCAGACTTCATCGTCACCCCGGTTTCGCTCGACGGTATTGCAGTGATCGTCAACCCGAACAACAACCCGGTGAATTCGTTGACTATCGCCCAGGTCCGCGATATCTACAATGGAAAAGTTACCAACTGGAAGGATGTCGGTGGCAAGGATATGGCAATTGTCGTGATTGGCCGCGACAGTGCATCTGGTACCCGGACTTTCTTCACCGACACGGTCATGAACAAGACCAATTATGTCAAGACCCAGCTCGAGAAGAATTCGAACGGTGCCATCCAGCAGAGTGTGGCCCAGACCCCCGGAGCCGTCGGATATGTAGGGCTTGGTTTCATCGACCCGACCGTGAAAGCATTAAAGATCAATGTCAATGGGACACTCGTTGAGCCATCGGTCAAGACCGTGCTTGACAAGACGTACCCGATTTCAAGGTCACTTCTGATGATCACCAACGGACAGCCAACCGGTCTTGTGAAAGACTATCTAGGCTATATCCTGAGCCCTGATGGACAGAAACTGGTAACAAAAGAAGGCTTTGTGCCATTACCCTAAACATTTTTTTTGGTTACGTATCTTACTCATGTGAAAGATTACGCATGTCCTGGTTGTTTGACTTTTTCTAACTTTTCAGCCTGTCTTCACTGTCAAATATAAATCGTATTCCGGAGCACTGCCCGGTCCCGAAGTAGTGGAAAGGTGCAATTCCCCCCAGGAACCGGCATGGTTACGGGACCTGTAAAATGTAATGCCATCATTGATGTTCTTCGGTTTTATCTCTTATTTTCTCGGGAATTCCTATTCCTGACCCCCCCAAAAAATGGAAATAATTTCTACGTAATCAGTTCTCTCCCTGATTGAAACGTCGGAAATGTGGACCCGAGTTTTATAAAAAA